>ENA-UOJS01000006-UOJS01000006.1-human-gut-metagenome-genome-assembly--contig:-C74-NODE-6-length-260457-cov-81.938069_pt1 | contig 260457 bp, 229 predicted proteins | sample MGYA00242355_ERZ723902 | MGnify/ENA metagenome assembly ERZ723902
TTTTGAAATTTTCAGGGTTGTTTCACTGTTCAGTTATCAAGTTTCTTACTTACTGTCTCACGCGACAGCTTATTAAATATATCATATCGATCAGCTTATGTCAATAACTTTTTCATGTATTTTTTAAAAAAATATTTTATCATTGCACTTGCTTCACGAGAATGCTTATCTAATGTACCACAGCATATATCCATTGTCAACTATTTTTTACAAAAAACAAGTAATTTTTCCGGATAGATGCTATCCTGTCGTACTTCATACAGGATAAAAAAATACCGGAAGTTATATTCTTCCGATATATTTCTGTAACGGAGAAAGAGGGATTCGAACCCTCGCGCCGCGTTAACGACCTACACCCTTAGCAGGGGCGCCTCTTCGGCCTCTTGAGTATTTCTCCGAATTCACAATTAGTTATGAAATTACGCACTTTCAACAGTGCAAAAATAATTATACAAGACGCATTATTTATTGTCAATCATTTTTTCGTATTTTTTTTGTGATATTTCATAGAGATTATTTCCATCACTGTCTATCACGACTATTACAGGAAAATCCTTTACCTCAAGTTTTCTGATGGCTTCGGTTCCAAGGTCATCATATGCCACAACTTCTGATTTAATAATACGCTGTGCCAGTAAAGCACCGGCTCCGCCAACTGCTGCAAAATATACCGCACCATTTCTTATTATTGCATCTACCACAGGTTTCTGTCTTTTTCCCTTGCCAATCATTCCTATAAGTCCCATATCAAGAAGCCTTGGTGCGTATTTGTCCATTCTCGTGGCTGTTGTAGGACCCGCCGAACCTATCGGACGTCCTTCCCTTGCAGGGGATGGTCCCATATAATATATTATATTACCGTTCACATCTATTGGCAGACTTTCATTTCTGTTAAGTGTCTCATCCATTCTTTTATGTGCTGCGTCTCTCGCTGTATATATTGTTCCTGTTATATATACATAATCTCCGGCTTTAAGGGTTTTTGCCGTTTTTTTATCTAAAGGGGTATTAATGTATCTGTCCATATTTTTTCTCCTGACTTCAAATTTTTAGATTACCCTGTGTGAATGTCTGTTTACATGACAACATATATTCACGGCAACAGGAAGTCCTGCAATATGTGTAGGATACGTTTCAATATTTACAGCAAAAGCAGTTACTCTTCCTCCAAGCCCTCCGGGACCTATTCCAAGACAGTTTATTTTTTCAAGCATTTCTTCTTCCAGTTCTTTTACATACGGTATTTTTGATTGTTCGTTTATATTTCTCGTTAATGCTTCTTTTGCAAGAAGTGCACATTTTTCAAAGGTACCGCCTATTCCTACACCAACTACCATAGGTGGACATGCGTTTGGTCCTGCTTCTTTAACTGCCGTCAAAATAGCATTTTTTACGCCATCTATTCCGTCTGCAGGCTTGAGCATAAATATACGGCTCATATTTTCACTTCCAAAACCCTTTGGTGCCACTGTTATTTCAACATCATTTCCTTCTACTATAGAATAATGAATAATTGCAGGTGTATTATCTTTTGTATTTTCCCTGATAATAGGATCTTTTACTACGGATTTTCTTAAATATCCTTCCGTATATCCCTGTCTTACGCCTTCGTTGATTGCATCTTCAATATTTCCTCCGGTGAAATGCACATCCTGACCTACTTTTATAAAAACAACTGCCATTCCTGTATCCTGACAGATAGGAATCATTTCATCCCCGGCAATCTGAAGATTTTCCTGTAACTGCTGTAAAATCTGTTTTCCAAGGGGTGATTCTTCTTTTGTCACAGAATCGTCAAGTACATTTTTCATATCTTCTGTTAAAAAATGTGTTGCTTCTATACACATTTCTTTAATATTTTCGGTTATTACTTTTACATCTAATTCTCTCATTTTTCCTCGCAAAAACAGACCGGATATGCTCCGGTCTGCTGTTTATTATTAGTTCTCGCTGTTATCTTCAGAGTCTTCATTATTGTTTTCTTCTGATTCAGTTTCATCAGAAACATCTTCTTCTCTTACTTTTGCAACCTTTGCTACTTTAACTCCATCGTCAAGATTTATTAACTTAACACCTGACGTTATACGTCCTAAAGTAGATATTCCCGCTACTTCCATTCGTATAATTATGCCCTCAGTTGTTATGAGCATTATTTCTCTGGTATTGCTTACAGCTTTAACACCTATTACATTTCCGGATTTCTCGTTAATTTTATAACATTTAACGCCTTTTCCACCACGGTTCTGAAGGTTAAATTCTTCAATCGGAGTACGTTTTCCAAGACCGTTTTCTGATACTATCAAAAGTGTATCTCCCTGGGTATTAAGCTGCATTCCTACAACTTCGTCACCTTCCAGAATATTCATGCCGATAACACCCATTGCACTACGTCCGGTAGGACGGACATCTGTTTCTTTAAATCTTATACAGTATCCATATTTTGTTACAAGAAAAATTTCTTTTGTGGAATCCGTTGCCTTTACTTCAATTAACTCATCATTGTCTCTCAATGTGATTGCCTGAATTCCGGTTTTTCTTATGTTAGCATATTCTTTGCAATATGTTTTCTTGACTATACCCTGTTTAGTTGCCATAAAAAGATATTCGTTATCTTTTATTCCGTCTACAGGAACAATTGCAGATATTTTTTCACCCGCCTGTAATGTAAGAAGATTAACAATGGCTGTTCCTCTTGCGGTTCTTCCTGCTTCAGGAATTTCATAAGCTTTTAACTTATATACACGTCCTTTGTTGGTAAAAAACAGTACAATATTGTGTGTTGTTGTCATAAGAATATCTTCTATATAATCATCATCTATTGTCTGCATTCCCTTAATTCCACGGCCGCCTCTGTTCTGACTTCTGAAATTATCCGGAGTCATTCTCTTGATATATCCTAAATTAGTCATTGTGATGACTGTACTTTCATTAGGAATCATATCTTCCATTGAAATATCAAATTCATCATATCCGATGGCTGTTCTTCTGTCATCACCATACTTATCCATGATAATTGAAAGTTCTTCTCTTATTACCATAAGAAGTTTTTTGTTATCTGCAAGAATTGCTTTTAACTCATCAATACGTTTCATTAATTCGTTATATTCTGCTTCTATTTTTTCTCTTTCCAGACCTGTAAGAGTTCTGAGACGCATATCCACGATTGCCTGTGACTGTGCATCAGAGAGTCCAAATCTTTCTATTAACTTCTGTTTTGCGACATTGACACTTTCAGAGCCTCTTATTATTGATATTACTTCATCAATATTATCAAGGGCAATAAGCAGACCTTCCAAAATATGAGCTCTTTCCTGTGCTTTGTTAAGTTCATATTTTGTTCTTCTTGTTACTACTTCTTCCTGATGTTCAAGGTAATATGTAAGCATCTGATGAAGATTAAGAACTTTTGGTTCGTTATTTACAAGGGCGAGCATATTAACACCAAATGTATCCTGTAACTGTGTATGCTTATACAACTGGTTAAGAATTACATTGGCATTGACATCCCTTCTGAGTTCAATGCTTACTCTTATACCCTGCATATTGGACTGGTCAATAATACCTGTGATTCCATCAATTTTTTTATCTTTAACAAGCTCGGCTATCTTCTGGATAAGCAAAGCTTTATTAACCATATACGGAAGTTCGGTAATAATTATTTCTGTTTTACCATTTGGAAGAGTATTAATTTCAGATACTGCACGGACTCTTATCTTACCACGGCCTGTACGATATGCTTCCTCTATTCCTGATTTACCGAGTATTGTAGCTCCTGTAGGAAAATCAGGACCTTTTACTATTTCCATCAGTTCATCAATAGTTGTGTCTTTGTCTTCAAGAACACGATTATCAATAATTTTCAAGACTGCTTTAATTACTTCCCTGAGATTATGTGGAGGTATATTGGTTGCCATACCTACCGCAATTCCTGATGTACCGTTTACAAGAAGGTTAGGATATCTTGAAGGAAGTACAACAGGTTCTTTTTCTGTCTCATCAAAATTAGGTATAAAATCTACGGTGTCCTTACCTATGTCAGCAAGCATTTCCATAGAAAGTTTTGTAAGTCTTGCTTCTGTGTATCGCATTGCGGCAGCACCGTCACCATCAATGGAACCAAAGTTACCATGACCGTCTACCAATGGATATCTTGTATTAAAATCCTGGGCAAGTTTTACAAGTGCTTCGTAAATAGATGAGTCACCATGTGGATGATATTTACCCATGGTATCACCGACGATACGTGCACATTTTCTGTGAGGTTTGTCAGGTCCGTTTCCCAACTCGCTCATTGAAAAAAGAATTCTTCTCTGAACAGGCTTCAAACCATCTCTTACATCCGGAAGTGCTCTTGCTGCAATTACACTCATGGCATAATCAATGTAAGAATCTTCCATTGTTTTCTTCAAATCTACCTCGTGAACTTTATCAAAAATATGTTCATCCATATTTTAGTCTCCTTTTTTAAATAATACAGACCCTGCTCATGTTAAATATCAAGATTTTTAACATATTTAGCATTTGTTTCAATAAATTCTCTTCGTGGTTCAACTTTATCGCCCATTAATGTTGAGAATGTAAGATCTATTTCAGATGATATTTCTTCGTCAAAATATACTTTTTTAAGTATTCTGTGCTCAGGATCCATTGTTGTCTCCCAAAGCTGGGAAGCATCCATCTCACCAAGACCTTTGTATCGCTGTATTTTATTATTCTGGTCCCTGCCTACTTCGGCGAGAATAGCACTAAGTTCTTCATCACTGTAAGCATACCAGACTTTTTTATTCTTTTCTAATTTGTAAAGAGGTGGCTGTGCCAGATATACATGTCCTTTTTTAATTAAATCCGGCATAAACCTGTAAAAGAAAGTAAGCAATAATGTACTGATATGGGCTCCGTCTACATCGGCATCAGTCATTATAATAATTTTGTTATATCTTAATTTGGATATATCAAAATCTTCATGTATTCCTGTTCCGAAAGCTGTTATCATTGTTCTTATTTCCGCATTTCCCAGAATACGGTCAAGTCTTGCTTTCTCAACATTGAGAATCTTACCTCTAAGCGGAAGTATAGCCTGTGTTTCTCTCTTTCTTGCACTCTTTGCAGAACCGCCGGCGGAATCACCCTCGACTATAAAAATTTCACAATTTTCAGAATTCTTATCAGAACAATCCGCAAGTTTACCCGGAAGATTAAAACCATCAAGTGCTGTTTTTCTTCTTGTAAGATCCCTTGCTTTTCTTGCTGCTTCCCTTGCACGCTGTGCAAGAACAGATTTTTCACATATTGTTTTTGCCACAGAAGGATTCTGTTCAAGGAAATATGTCAGCTGTTCTGTAACTACGCTTTCAACAGCTCCTCTTGCTTCGCTGTTACCAAGTTTCTGCTTAGTCTGTCCTTCAAACTGTGGGTCGGCTATTTTGATACTTATAATTGCTGTCAGACCTTCTCTTATATCTTCACCTGAAAGACTTGGGTCCTTTTCTTTTAATATCTTATTGCTTCTTGCATAATCATTGAATGTCTTGGTTACGGCATTTCTGAAACCTGTTACATGAGTTCCTCCCTCAGGAGTTGTTATATTATTAACAAATCCGTATACATTATCGGAATAACCGTCATTATGCTGGAATGCAACTTCAACATTAACTCCGTTTTTATTTCCTTCACAATAAATTATTTCATCATAAAGTGCCTGATTTCCCTTATTAAGGTACTCAACATATTCTTTTATTCCGCCTTCATAGTGAAATACTTTTTCTTTTTTATCTTCCCTGTCATCTTTTAGTGTAATCCTAAGATTTTTGGTAAGAAAAGCCATTTCCCTGAGACGCTGTTTTAATACATTGTAATCATATACAGTATCTTCAAATATTTCTTTATCAGGTAAAAAATGAACCTCCGTACCTGTTTTTTCCATATCGCAGCTTCCTACTATTTTGAGAGGATACATAACTTTACCTCTCTCATAACGCTGTTCATATATGTTACCGTTCTGGAATACTTTTACCTCAAGCCATTCTGATAAAGCATTAACAACAGATGCACCTACACCGTGTAATCCGCCGGATACCTTATATCCTCCACCGCCGAATTTACCGCCGGCATGAAGTATCGTAAATACAACTTCTACACCCGGCAGACCTGATTTAGCATTAATTCCTACAGGTATACCTCTTCCGTTATCTATAACCGTTATGGAATTATCTTCGTTAATCTGTACAAAAATTTCTGTACAGAATCCGGCAAGTGCTTCATCTACTGAATTGTCAACTATTTCATATACCAGGTGATGAAGTCCTCTCGAAGATGTACTTCCTATATACATTCCCGGTCTTTTTCTTACTGCTTCCAAACCCTCTAAGATTTGGATTTGGTCTGCTGTATAACCTGCATCGCTCATGTGTAATGCCTCCTGTTATTAATTTTCTTTACTTACTTTTCCATTAGTTACCTTAAAAATTCTGTTAACATTAAATCTGTTATTTATAAATTCATCCAATCCCGTACAAGTCATTATTGTCTGGATATTATGAATACTGTTTAAAAGATAATTCTGCCTGCTGCTGTCAAGTTCGGATAAAACATCGTCCAACAAAAGAATCGGTGTATCTCCTATTTGTTTTTTAACAATTTCTATTTCTGCCAGTTTAAGTGATAATGCCGCAGTTCTTTGCTGACCCTGTGAGCCGTATTTTCTTATATCAACATTGTCAATTAAAAAAATAATATCATCCCTGTGAGGACCTGAACCTGTAGATTTTTGTTTTTTATCCCTATCTCTGGTACTTTTAAGCACACTTTCAAATTCTTCCTCTTTAACACAAGGCTCATATTTTATAACAATATTTTCCCTTCCGCCTGACAAGGTAAAATGTATTTTACCGATGATTTCATTAAGCTCATTGATAAAAGATTCTCTCTTTCTGATTATCTCTGAACCGTATTTCATAATATTCTCATCCCATATATCCATAGTATCTTCAAGATAAGGAGAAAAATATATGTCCTTTAAAAGCCTGTTTCTCTGGTCTATTGCTTTATTGTAATTTATAAGACTGTTTACATAAATTTTATCTAGCTGGCACATCTCCATATCCATAAATCTTCTTCTTGCAAAAGGACCTGCTTTAATAATATTAAGATCCTCAGGTGAAAAAAATACTATATTCACAATTCCATAAAGTTCCGACGATTTCTTAATTGGTACGCCGTTAACGGCTATTCCCTTTGATTTATTTTTCCTGATATGAATATCTATACGATAATCAATTTCTTTTTTGGATATTACTGTCTTAATGTGGGACTCGTCTTTTGAAAAATTAATTATCTCTGAGTCCTTACTTCCTTTATGGCTTTTAGATGTACCTGATAAAAATATTGCCTCAAGAATATTAGTCTTTCCCTGTGCATTATCTCCGTAGAGAATATTGGTATTTTCATCAAACTCTATTTTCTCAGTTTCATAATTTCTGAAGTTTTGTAAATCAATAGATTTAATTATCATTCTTCAATTTTAATTTCTTCTCCGTTAAAAGAAACAATATCTCCCGCACGAAGTTTTTTTCCTCTCTGGTATTCTTTTTCACCATTTACTTTAACCATACCTTCAAGAATAACATCTTTGGCTTCCACGCCTGAACTTACCAAATTAGCGGCTTTCAAAGCCTGTCCAAGTTTAATAAATTCATCTCTTAATTTGATTATCTCCATAAAAAACTCCAATTCTAGTAATTAACAGGAAGAATAAGATAAATATATCTGTTATCTTTATCTCTTATCGTACATGGTGATTTGGCATTCATAAATGTCATTGATATTGTCTCATCATCAATAACCCTGAGTGCATCTATAACAAATTTAGGATTGAATCCTATCTTTATGTCACTTCCTTCTTTTTCGATATCAATTTCTTCATTCATCTTACCAACTGTAGAAGTAATGTTGATTTTAACCGAACCATCCTCAATATCAAAAATTACAGGTTTCTTATTGCCTTCTTTTACAAAAAGAGTAGCTCTGTCAATACAATCAAGAAGTTCCCTTTTGTTGATTGTTATTTTTGTCTCATAATCTTTTGAAAGCATCTGGTTAATCTTGAAAAATTCACCTTCGATTAACCTTGATATAACGATTGTTTTATCAAATTCAAATAAAATGTGATTATCTGAAAAATACACATCAACCATACTTTCAGCATCACCCGTAATTATCTTGGAAATTTCATTTAAAGTCTTACCCGGAACTATAACTTTAATATCATTGTATATATTATTTAATTTAACGTTACGGATAGAAACTCTGTATCTGTCAAGGGATACAACTTTAAGGTTATCTTCTGTTACTTCAAAAAGTTCACCTGTCATTATGAGGTTACTTTCATTATCACCTATAGAAAATATAGTCTGTCTTATCAGTTCTTTTAAATCAAACTGTGAAATTGTAATCATATTATTCTTTTCGATGTAAGGAAGGTAAGAAAAATCTTCACCATCTCTTGCAGGAATATTAAATACTGATTTCTCACATGTTATTGAAGCATTAAAATTACTGTCAGTCTCGATTGTAATTTCACTGTCAGGAAGTTTACGGATAATATCGGCAAAAAACTTAGCTTCGATTGCTATTTTACCTTTTTCGATAATATCGCCCTCGATTGTAGTTTCAATACCAAGTTCCATATCATTAGCAGTTAATTTAATATCAAGTTCAGTTGCATCAATAAGAATACATTCAAGTATTGTCATTGTTGTTCTTACCGGAACTGCTCTGAGAGTTATATTAACTCCTTTAAGTAATTCTGATTTAGTACAGACGATTTTCATAATGTGTATAATTCCTCCTTGGCGAAAATATTATTATATTTATAAAAAAAATTAGTAGTAGTAGTAGTAGGGGCTGTGAATAAGTTGAAAACCGGTCTTAAGTCCTTTAAATAAAGGATTTGTGACTGGGATAACAATATGGAAAACCGTAATAAACGATGTTGAAAATATTGAAGTTATCCACATTTAAAGCCCTAAACTTATTAAAACAAAATAAAAATTAAAAGATATCCACATATAATACCCGCTTGTCCACAGAAAAATGTGTAAAAGTCGTATTAATTGTTTCCTATTATAATAAATTATAGAATTATGAAGGATTAATCTTTTTCTTTATGATTTCAAGTGTATTAGCAAAAGAAGCATCTTTGGCAAGTGTCTCCGCCACCTTATCACATCCGTGGGAAACAGTAGTATGATCCCTGTCACCAAGATAAGATCCTATTTTAGTAAGTGGAATATCAGTAAGGCTGCGGCAAAGATACATTGCTATCTGACGTGGCCATGCTATTTTCTGATCTCTCTTCTTGGAAATAAGGTCTTCAACAGAAATCTGGTAATGTTCTGCAACTGTCTGGATTATTAATTCAGGCGTAACTTCCCTGTGAGCATTAGGAGATATAAAATCCCTTAAAACCTCTTCTGCAAGGGAAACATTGATTGGCTTTTTACTGAATTTGGAAAAAGCAACAAGCTTGGTAAGAGAACCCTCAAGTTCTCTTATGTTGGACTTGATGTTGGTAGCAATGTATTCAAGAACATCCATATCAATATTATAACCCTCTATTTCACCTTTTTTATGTAAGATTGCCATCCTGGTCTCATAATTAGGAGGAGAGATGTCAACGAGAAGACCGTTTGTAAAACGTGATTTAAGTCTGTCTTCAAGAGTCTCAAAATCCTTAGGTGGTCTGTCTGAAGATATAATAACCTGTTTTTTTGCTTCACGAAGAGTATTGAAGGTATGGAAAAATTCATCCTGTGTACTTTCCTTACCTATAATAAACTGTATATCATCAATTAAAAGAACATCGACGTTACGGTATTTTTCACGGAAGTTCTTATTACTTGTATTTTTTTCTGTCTTGATGGATTCAATAAGTTCATTGGTAAAAATCTCAGAAGTTACATACATAACTTTAAGAGAAGGATTCTGTTTAATAATATAATTACCTATAGCCTGCATAAGATGAGTCTTACCAAGTCCTACACCTCCGTATAAAAAGAGAGGATTATATGTATCTCCCGGAGATTCAGCAACTGCCAAAGAAGCTGCATGGGCAAAATTGTTATTATCACCTACTACAAATGTCTCAAATGTATATTTAGGATTAAGACCTGCTTTAATGATAAGCGAATTAAGTGACTCCACAGGTTCTTTAACCACAGGCTGAGGGTTAGCAAGATCCGGTGTACTTATAAAACGTACATCATAACTGTGATCAAAAAAGTTAGATATAGTTGTAATGAAATGATTAGTATAATTATTCTTAATATGATTAACTACACGAGGATCCGGAACAAAAATAGTAACGGTATAATCATCTATGGAATAAGGTTGTAAAGGAAGAATCCATGTTTTGAATGGCAAATCACCCATATCATAAGAAATCTTAATGGTATTGATGATTTCTTCCCACTTTTCTTTTAAAATGTTAATCATGATGCTGCTCCTAAAAAAACGATAATATCTCACGATATTCAACACTTATTTTACCTCATTTTAAAGAAATTTTCAACTTTTAATAAAAAATGATTGTGAATTGATATATGCACAAAATAAATGGCTTAAAAACGTTAATGAGGGTATTTATAAACACTATTTAAACACTTTATCCCCAAAGTTATCCACATAATGTTGATAACAATAAATGCTTGACTTTATAAAGGTTTTTGAATAGAATGAGAATGATGTTCTATAATATAGGACAAAAATATTACAAGGAGGTGTATTCGCATGAAGATGACATTCCAGCCTAAGAAGAGATCAAGATCTAAAGTTCATGGATTCAGATCAAGAATGAGCACTGCCGGTGGAAGAAAAGTTCTTGCTGCCAGAAGAGCAAAAGGTAGAAAAGTATTATCAGCATAGGCCGCAAAAAGTGTGGCCTTTTTCTTTCTCACTATAAGTTATGAAAGAGAGTGTATTACATGAACGGATATGAGTCTTTGAAAAGTAATATGAATTTTCAGAATGTATATAAGAACGGTGTTTCTTATGCAAATAAGTATCTGGTTATGTATGTTTTGGAGAATCGAACGGATAATCTCAGATTGGGAATATCTGTGAGTAAGAAAGTCGGGAACAGTATTGTCCGACACCGGTTGACACGTTTAATACGTGAGAGCGTCCGGTTGAACAGCGGAAGTATTCTTAAAGGATATGATATTGTCATTATTGCAAGAGCCAATTTAAAAGGTAAGAATTATGCAGATACAGAAAGTGCATTGTTACATCTTTTAAGGCTTCATAAAATTTTATCTATATAATAGGAAGAGATTATGAAAAAAATACTTATAAAAATGATTAAATTTTATAAAAAGAATATATCACCGCTTAAAAAACACGCAACATGTATCTATACGCCTACATGTTCCCAGTATGCAATAGAGGCTATTGAAAAATATGGGGCATTTAAGGGCGGTCTTTTGACAATATGGAGAATATTAAGGTGTAATCCTTTCGCTAAGGGAGGATATGATCCGGTTCCATAAATAAAAGAATATTAAGGAGAAAACATGATTCTTTTAACAACACAGACAGGTTTTCTTAAGCCTATAGCATGGTTATTAGGTCAGATTTTTAATGGACTTTTTAATCTTATATATAATATTGCTGAATGGTTTACAGACAAACCTTATCATGTTCCAATTATTGGTATCAGTGTTATTCTGTTTACAATCATAGTAAGACTTATTCTCCTTCCTATGACAATTAAACAGCAGAAGTTCTCTAAATTATCAGGTCTGATGAATCCTGAACTTCAGGAAATTCAGGCAAAATATAAAGATAAGAGAGATCAGGTATCTATGATGAATATGCAGGCAGAGACAAAGGCTGTATATGAAAAGTATGGTACATCACCAACAGGCGGATGTCTTACCATGCTTATCCAGCTTCCTATCATGTTTGCATTGTACAGGGTAATTTATAAAATTCCCGGATACGTTACTAAAATCCGTGAACTTTGCGGCGGTATTGTAGATAAGATTACGGGAACAGGTGATGACTGGGCAACTAAATTAGATGCTATTAACGGAATTTCAGTAAGTGCTTCTACAGGCAGGGCAACTCTTATAGATAAGATTTATAATCTGTCGCCTGAAAAATGGAGTGAAGTACAGAACGCATTCTCAGGCGTAGATTTTGGTAATGCCTTTGATCAGATTCATGGATATAACAATCTTTTTGGTATAAGTCTTACACAGGCACCAGGTTGGAGACTCAGTTGGGCACTTATTATTCCTATTTTAGCAGGTTTAACCCAGTGGTTAAGTGTTAAATTAATGGAAAATAAGAATAATGTAAATGTTGGTTCACAGAACGACCAGCAGGCAGGTATGGCAAGTTCAATGAAAGTCATGAATACAATTATGCCTATATTATCAGCAGTATTCTGCGTATCGTTTGCTTCATGTATCGGTTTATACTGGATTGCATCATCTGTAGTACAGATTGTGGTACAGCTTATAATCAACAAGAAGATGAACAATAAAGATGTAGATGAAATTGTTAAGGAAAACATTGAAAAAGCTAATATTAAAAGAGCTAAAAAAGGTTTGCCTCCTGTAAAGATTTCAAATGTAACTTCAAAGTATGTTGAACAGGTTCATAAAATGGAAGCCCGTGAAAACAGAAAAGAAGAAAGAGATAAAGAAATCAAGGAATCAACAAGTTATTATAATACCTCAGCAAAACCGGGCAGTCTTGCAGCTAAGGCTAATATGGTAAAGATGTTTAATGAAAAAAATAACAATAGCAAATAATTTTTAAACAGAGGAATTATTATGGAGAAAATTGAGGTTACGGGAAAGACTGTAGAAGAAGCATTAATAAATGCAGCATTGCAGTTAGAAACATCAAGTGATAATCTTGAATATGAAGTAATTGAAAAAGGCTCAAATGGTTTATTCGGTTTTATAAACAGTAAGCCAGCAAAAATTCTTGTATCAAAGAAGCAGGAAGAAAATGCCGAAATCATAGAAGAAATAACAGTTGAAGAAACTGAAGAAGTTAAACCGGAAAAAGTTGTTGATAAAGGTGCAGTTGAAGATAAAATCAGAAAATTCTTAAATGATATATTTAAGACAATGGACCTTGAGGTAACTATAGAAATTAGTTTTAACGATGATGACAGCATAGACATTAACCTTGTAGGTGGTGATATGGGTGTTCTTATCGGTAAGAGAGGACAGACTCTTGATTCACTTCAGTATCTTATAAGCCTTGTAGCTAACAAAGAAGGCGGTAAATATTTCAGAGTCAAACTTGACACTGAAAATTACAGGGAAAGACGTAAAGCAACTCTTGAATCACTTGCAAAAAACATTGCATATAAAGTTAAGAGAACAAGACGTCCTGTATCTTTAGAGCCAATGAATCCTTATGAAAGAAGAATTATTCATTCAACTCTTCAGAATGATAAATACGTATCTACAAAGAGCGAGGGCGAAGAGCCATTCAGACATGTAGTTGTATTTATGAAAAAACAGTAATATCTGATAAAAAAAGGGATGTGAAATACATCCCTTTTTGTTATTATATAGAGGTAAGAAATAATCTGAGGTAAGAAATATGAGAGAAACAATTGCAGCTATTGCAACAGGAATGGGTTCGGGAATCGGAATAATAAGAATCAGCGGAGAAGAAGCATTTTCTGTTATTGATAAAATTTTTGTGCCTAAGAAGAGCAAAAAGAAAATGTCTGAAGTCAAATCCCATACTATTCATTATGGAAATATAGTTTTTAATAATGAAATAGTAGACGAAGTTCTTGTAATGGTAATGGCGGCTCCTAACACATATACAAAGGAAGATACCATAGAAATTAATTGCCATGGCGGTTCTTTTGTTATGAAAAAAGTTCTTGAAGCGGTACTTAAGTCAGGAGCCAGACCTGCGGAACCGGGTGAATTTACAAAGCGGGCATTTTTAAATGGCAGAATTGATTTAAGCCAGGCAGAAGCAGTAATTGATATCATAAATTCAAAAAATAAATATGCTCTTAAAAACTCTATTAACCTCTTAAATGGTAAATTATCGGAACAGATAAGCAATCTTAGGGCAGAAATTATACACAATGTAGCATTTATTGAGGCTGCTTTAGATGATCCTGAGCACATTTCTCTTGATAATTTTGGGGATAAGTTGGAAAACTATGTGGATAAGTGGGTAAAAACAGCAGAAAAGCTGTTGATAACTGTGGATAACGGAAAGTTATTCACACAGGGCATCAATACCGTAATACTTGGGAAACCAAATGCGGGAAAATCAAGTATTTTAAATATTTTATCAGGTAGAGAAAGAGCTATTGTTACAGATATAGAAGGAACAACAAGGGATATTATAGAAGAACAGATTAACCTTAACGGAATAACACTTAATCTCATTGATACCGCAGGAATAAGAAACACAGAAGATATTGTGGAAAACATAGGAGTTAATAAGGCAAAAGCAACGGCAGAAGATGCTGATTTAATTATGTATGTAGTTGACTCATCCAGAAAACTGGATGAAAATGATTATGAAATTCTTAAGCTGATAAAAAATAATAAGGCGGTTGTACTTTTAAACAAATCCGACCTTGAACCAGTCATAACTGTGGATAAGATGAAGGAATTAACGAATAACCGTGTATTTCTTGTTTCGGCAAAGGAAAATACCGGACTTGAAGAACTTACGGATTACATTGTGGATATGTTTACGGAAGGTAAGATAGATTTTAATGATGAAGTGTATATTTCCAATGAAAGAGATAAAGCAGCACTTGACAACGCATTAGAAAGTCTTAGACTTGTAAAGAGAAGTATTAATGAAGGAATGCCGGAAGATTTTTATACTATCGATTTACTTAATGCTTATGAAGAACTTGGTAAAATCATTGGTGAATCGGTGGAAGACGATCTTGTAAATGAAATATTCAGTAAATTTTGTATGGGAAAATAATTTAGAAAACAGGTGAAGATATGAATGTTGTTGAAGAATATGATATAGCGGTAGTCGGAGCAGGTCATGCAGGATGTGAAGCTGCACTTGCCTGTGCAAGACTGGGACTTGAGACTATAATGTTTACGGTGAGTGTTGAAAGTATCGCACTTATGCCATGTAATCCGAATATCGGAGGAAGCTCTAAAGGACATCTTGTAAGGGAAATAGATGCACTTGGCGGAGAAATGGGTGTTAATATTGATAAGACATTTATACAGTCAAAAATGTTAAATCAATCAAAAGGACCTGCGGTTCATTCATTAAGAGCACAGGCTGATAAATCTGAATACAGTGCAACTATGAGAAAAACACTGGAGAATACAGAACATCTTACTATCAGACAGGCTGAAGTAGCTGAGCTTATGGCTGAAAACGGCGTTATTAAAGGTGTTAAAACTTTTTCGGGTGCCGAATATTATACAAAAGCAGTAGTCCTTTGTACGGGAACATATCTTAAAGCAAGATGTATTTTTGGCGATATAAGTTATTATACAGGCCCGAACGGGCTTCTTGCAGCCAATTATTTATCGGAATCCATGAAAAAACTGGGAATAGAAATTGTAAGGTTTAAAACAGGAACACCTGCCAGAGTTGACGGAAGAACCATTGATTTTGATAAAATGGAAGAACAGTTTGGTGATAAAAAGATAGTACCTTTTTCATTTACAACCGATCCTGAAAGCATCCAGAAAGAACAGCGTTCATGCTGGCTTACATACACCAACGAAGATACTCATAAAATCATAAGAGACAATATTGACAGGTCACCTCTTTATTCAGGTGTTATCCATGGAACCGGGCCAAGATATTGTCCATCCATTGAGGATAAGGTTATGAGGTTTAAGGATAAAGACAGACATCAGGTGTTTATTGAACCGGAGGGAAATTATACACATGAATATTATCTGGGAGGAATGTCAAGTTCTCTTCCGGAAGATGTACAGTATGCCATGTATAAGACGGTACCGGGACTTGAACATGCAAAAATAGTCAGAAATGCCTATGCAATAGAATATGACTGTATTAATCCTAACCAGTTAAAATCCTCACTTGAATTTAAGAATATATCAGGCCTTTTTTCCGGAGGCCAGTTAAACGGAAGTTCCGGATATGAAGAAGCAGCAGCACAGGGTCTTATCGCCGGAATTAATGCAGCAATGAAAGTCCTTAATAAAGAGCCGCTTATTCTTGACAGATCCGAAGCATATATCGGTGTATTGATTGATGATCTTGTAACAAAAGAAAATAAAGAGCCCTACAGAATGATGACAAGCAGGGCGGAATACAGACTTTTGTTAAGACAGGATAATGCAGATATAAGACTTTATAAACAGGGACACAGAATAGGTCTTTTGTCCGATGAAAGATATAATAAAGTTGTTGAAAAAATTAAGGCAATCGACAACGAAATTGAAAGACTTAAAAATGTCAGTGTTGGCGGCAGTGAAAAGGTTAATAATCTCTTAATAAAATATGAGAGTACACCGCTTAATAATGGTGCCTCTCTGGCAGAATTAATACGTCGTCCGGAATTAAATTATGAGATTCTCAGAGAAATTGATGAAAACAGACCACAACTTGATGCAGATGTTATAGAACAGGTAAACATCAACATTAAGTATGAGGGATATATTTTAAGAGAACAGAAACAGGTAGAACATTTTAAAAAACTTGAAAATAAACTTATACCTGCAGATATTGATTTCGACGATATCAGCGGTTTAAGAATTGAAGCAAAACAGAAATTAAAAAATTATTCACCAAGGTCTATCGGACAGGCATCAAGAATATCGGGTGTATCTCCGGCAGATATAACGGTATTACTTGTATATATGGAGCAGCATAGGAGAAAAGATGGTTGATTTTTTAAAAGAATATATTCAGAATATTGGGATTGAATTAAATCAGGACAAGATTAATAAACTGATAAATTATTATGAATTACTTATAGAAAAAAATAAAGTAATGAACCTGACAGCAATTACCGAATACAAAGATGTAGTTATAAAACACTTTGCCGACAGTCTTTCAATTATTAATGCTGTTAATATGTCAGAAGTTACTAATATAATTGACATCGGAACAGGCGCAGGTTTTCCGGGAATGGTATTAAAAATCGTATTTCCTGATGTGAAAATTACCCTGCTTGATTCACTTAATAAAAGAGTTAATTTCCTTAATGAAGTAATCACAGAATTACAGCTTAAAGATATAAATGCAATACATGGGAGAGCAGAAGATTATGCCCGCAATGATATATACAGGGAAAAATATGATTTGTGCGTATCAAGGGCAGTTGCCAATCTTTCTACTTTAAGCGAGTATTGTATTCCTTATGTTAAGGTTGGAGGAAAGTTTGTATCTTATAAAGCCGGAGAATGTGAAGAAGAAATTAACAGTGCAAAAAAAGCTGTGAACATGCTTGGTGGCAAGATAGAAGAAAAAATTGATTTTATTTTACCGGAAACGGATATATCAAGAACTTTTATTGTTATCGGTAAATTAAGAAATACATCAATCAAATATCCGCGTAAATCGGGACTTCCATCAAAAGAACCGTTAAAATAACAAGGGGGTTACAATGAGCAAGAATATATTAGATTTTTTATCATCTTATGAAGATGAATTAAATAGTCAGGCTGCTTTTTATGAGAAAAATATTTCCAGAATTGAAGGTCAGATTAAAGATACTAAAAAACAAATTACTGCTATTAAGAAAAATATTGATAAAGAATATAATGTTTTTTCGGCAACACAGAGTAATAATGTTGACACAGAGATTAATACTCTTAACCAGATAATTGAGAGTAAGAAAAAGCAAATTGATGATATTAATAAGAAAAAACAAGAGATAATAAATAAACTTGAAGATATTAAACATCTTAACTATAAAAATGTATTGGGAAAAGAACCGGTGGAAAATATTCATGATAAACTAATACTTATACGTAAATTTATGGATATTGATTTGCATCGAGCAAAAATGGAAATGGATAAACTTTTAAAACTGTTTTAAGAAACGGGGGTTACTTTATGCCTATTAATGTATTTGTTGCTGAAAATCATACACTTGTGCGACAGGGAATCATTTCATTACTGGAAAATGAATGCGAAGTGAATGTCGTGGGAAGTGCGGCTGATGGTTTTGAATGTCTTAGTGAAGTAAATAAAATTAAACCGAATGTTGTACTGATTGATATTAATATATCAGGAATCAACGGAGCAAAAATTATAAAACTTATGAAAGAACATTGCTTTAATGTTGGTACGATAATAATAAGTGATAATGATAATGCTAAAAAAATGTCATACGTTATTAGAGAAGGTTGCGATGGCTTTATTTCAAAAGATTGTGATGTTGAGATATTAAAAAGAGCGGTATATTCCGTATATGAAGGAAAAAAATACATACAACCCGAACTTGAAAAATTTTTAAATATAAATGTTACACAGGAGGATGACCCTGAAGAAAGAATTAGAAATCTTACAAAAAGAGAAATTGAAGTATTATTATTGATTTCAAAAGGGTATGTTAATAAAGATATTTCTAATGAACTTAAAATTACAGAACGAACTGTGAAAAATCATGTGTCAAGTATTTTTAGAAAAATTAATGTTAATGATAGAACACAGGCTGCTGTTTTTGCGGTTAAAAATTCTGAATTATTCCAAAATGATGGTTTCATGTGATGTTTCACGTGAAACCTTTTTGATTAAAGAACCTGCGAAAAGAATGTTTCACGTGAAACATTCAGATACGAAATGAACCAATAATGTTCCACGTGAAACATTTAATAAAACTATGGAAATAACAATACAAAAGTGCTATAATGTATGGGCGTAAGTTAGTGGAGGTAAACATGGGAAGAATAATTGCAGTCGCCAACCAAAAAGGTGGCGTCGGAAAAACAACAACAACAATTAATTTGTCAGCATGTCTTGCAGAACAAGGCCAGAAAGTACTAGTAATAGATGTTGACCCACAGGGAAATACAACAAGCGGACTTGGAATTGACAAAAATAACACAGAAAATACTGTATATGAATTGATGCTCGGAGAAGCTTCAATAGATGATTGCATATATAAAAGTGTTATGGATGATTTGGATGTTATACCATCCAATGTTAATCTTGCAGGAGCTGAGATAGATCTTATTGATATAGATGACAGGGAATATATTTTAAAGAAAATAGTTAACTCCCTTAAAGAAAAATATGATTTTATACTTCTTGATTGCCCACCTTCCTTATCAATGCTTACAGTAAATGCAATGACTGCTGCTAATACTGTTCTTGTACCTATTCAATGCGAATATTATGCGTTGGAAGGATTATCACAATTAATCAGAACGATAAATCTTGTTAAACAGAAATTGAATCCCGAATTAGAAATAGAAGGCGTTGTATTTACAATGTATGATGCCAGAACTAATTTATCTCTGCAGGTTGTGGAAAATGTTAAAGCTAACCTTAAACAGACAGTATACAAAACAATAATTCCACGAAATATAAGACTTGCGGAAGCACCAAGCCATGGATTACCGATTAATTTGTATGATTCTAAATCAGCAGGAGCAGAAAGTTACAGATTATTAGCAGAAGAAGTTATCCATAGAGGAGAAGATGAATGGCAGTAAAAAAAGGTTTGGGAAGAGGACTTAATAATCTTATTCCCGGAGTAAAAGAACCAGAAGAAAAAATAGTAGAAGTTACCGCTGATACAGTTTTGAAAATAAATGATATAGAACCTAATCGTAATCAGCCAAGAAAAAACTTTGATGAAGATACGATATTGGAACTGGCAGATTCAATAAAGCAATATGGAGTTATTGAACCTATTGTAGTTACTAAACGCGATAATTATTATGAAATTATAGCAGGAGAGAGAAGATGGAGAGCCGCTAAAAAAGCCGGTTTGAAGGAAGTCCCTGTTGTAATCAAAAACTTCTCAGAACAGGAAGCAATGGAGGTTGCTCTTATTGAAAATATACAGAGAGAAAACCTTAATCCTATAGAGGAAGCATTGGCGTATCAGAAATTAATTAAAGATTATAAGTTGAAACAGGATGAAGTTGCAGAAAAAGTTTCAAAAAGCCGTGTGGCTGTAACCAATTCGCTTAGACTTTTAAAGCTTGATGAACGCGTACAGAAAATGGTAATTGATGATATGATTTCCGGAGGACATGCAAGAGCACTTCTTGCCGTTAGTAATGGTGATACACAGTATGCCCTTGCAATGAAAGCTTTTGATGAGAAACTCAGTGTCCGTGAAGTTGAGAAACTGATAAAGAATATTGGCTCTGAAGAAACAAAAAAGCCAAAGGATAAACCAAAGGACGATTTTGTTTACAGGGATATTGAAAGTAAACTTAAAGAAATTATAGGAACTAAAGTTGTTATACATAATAAGAATAATAACAAAGGAAAAATTGAGATAGAATATTATTCCCAGGATGATTTTGAAAGAATAATTGAACTAATCAAAAAATAGAAAGAGGCTAAAGATGTTAGATTTTTTTGGATTATTTAGTGTTGATACACTATATGTGATTTTAGGTATGGCTGTAGTAATGGCTGTAATGCTTGTTTTTTTGATTATTAATTCTGTAAAAATCAAAAAGATGAAATTGACGTATACAAGTTTTATGTCAGGAAAAGACGGAAAGAGCCTTGAGGAAGTCATTCTTAAAAGATTTAAAGAAGTCGATGAATTGAAGAAAGAAGACGCGGCTAAAAAAGTACAGTTAGATGATATAAATGAGTCATTAAGATATGCCTTTTCTAAAATGGGAATGGTAAAATATGATGCTTTTAATGAAATGGGTGGCAAATTAAGTTTTGCACTTGCATTGCTAGATAACAGAAACAATGGATTCCTTGTAAATGCAATGCATAGCAGAGAAGGATGTTACACATATGTAAAAGAAATAATAAATGGCGAATCGTATATAAATCTTGGAGAAGAAGAAAAGAAAGCATTGAATAAGGCAATTAATTCAGAATCAGGAGATGAATAATTGTCATAAAAGGGATAGGTTGTATGAAAAAAATCCAGATAGTCGACATAGAAAATGGTAAAATATTAGCAAAAGAAGTGTCCAATAGTAAAGGGCTGATGCTGCTAAGCGAAGGAACAGTTTTAAAAAAAGAACACATAGATAAACTTGCGGAAAACAATATATCGGAAGTGTATATAGTTGATAGTCAAGAAGATGAAGCTGCAATAAACTTTTGTATTGACAACATAGAAGAAGACAGTGTTGATATAATCAAAGATGTCATAGATAATAAAGCTAATATTTCAGATGATAAAGAAAAAGACAAAATAATTCAGATAACTAAAGAAATAATTGATGATATTCTGATAAATCCTCAGATAACGGAGCAGATAATAAATGTTAAAAGAGGAAACAATGATATATATACCCATCTTTTAAATACAGCGGTTTTGTCCGTCGTAATGGCAGTAAAGATTGGATTTGAAGAAGAAAAATTACATGATATTGCACTTGGAGCATTATTGCACGATATAGGAATTGTAGATGTTAAGACATATTACATGGACACAGATGTGGACAGGCTTCCGGCAGATGAAAAATTTGATTACAGGAAACATGTTTTTTACGGATATGAAAAGGTAAAACTCTGTGACTGGATGACGGAGAGAACAAAAAATATAATCCTTGGTCATCATGAAAAAGTTAACGGAACGGGTTATCCGTTCCATAAGAGAGGAAAAGACATAGGCGAGGAAGTTATGCTTGTGGCAATATGCGACACCTTTGATGAAATGATTAAGGGAATAGGATATGAACAAAAGAAGATACATGAGGTAATAGAATACCTCAGAACCGTCGCAGCATATTCTTTTGATTATGATATGCTTATTAAAGTGCTATCCAATATTGCATGGTTCCCTAACGGCAGTAAGGTAATTACCAATGAAAATGAAGTTGGTATTATTATAAAACAAAACAAAGGATTGGCAGACAGACCAATTATTAAAATTATCAGGGATTCGTCAGGTAATGAACTGAAGGACGGACCTGTAAAGAATTTGTTAGAATGTCTCACTGTATTTATAGTTGACACAACAGATGAAGAAATTTAGGAGGAATAAAAATGTTAGACATTAAGTTTGTGAGAGAAAATCCTGATATCGTAAAGGAGAATATTAAGAAGAAATTTCAGGACCATAAGATTCCTATGGTTGATGAAGTAATAAAGTTAGATGAAGAAGCAAGAAAGGTACAGCAGGAAGCTGACAGCCTTCGTGCTGACAGAAATAAACTTTCAAAGCAGATTGGTGCTTTAATGGGACAGGGCAAAAAAGAAGAAGCAGAAGAAGTTAAGAAGCAGGTTGGTCTTAATTCAGCAAGATTAGCAGAGCTTGAAGAAAAAGAAACAGAATTACAGGCTAAAGTTAAAAAGATTATGATGGTAATTCCAAATATAATCGACCCAAGTGTACCAATTGGTAAAAATGACCAGGAAAACGTTGAAGTTCAGAGATATGGCGAACCTGTAGTTCCTGATTTTGAAATTCCATATCATACAGAGATTATGGAAAGCTTTAACGGCATTGACCTTGACAGTGCAAGAAGAGTTGCCGGAAACGGTTTCTACTACCTTATGGGAGACATTGCAAGACTTCATTCCGCAGTAATATCATACGCAAGGGATTTCATGATTAACAGAGGTTTTACTTATTGCGTACCTCCTTTCATGATTAGAAGCGACGTTGTTACAGGTGTTATGAGTTTTGATGAAATGGAAGCAATGATGTATAAGATTGAGGGCGAAGACCTTTACCTTATCGGAACAAGTGAACATTCAATGATTGGTAAATTCATTGATAACGTTCTTGAGGAAAAGAATCTTCCTTACACTCTTACAAGCTATTCGCCATGTTTCAGAAAAGAAAAAGGAGCGCATGGCATTGAAGAGAGAGGCGTATACAGAATACATCAGTTTGAAAAGCAGGAAATGATAGTTGTATGTAAACCTGAAGACAGCAAAATGTGGTTCGATAAATTATGGCAGAACACAGTAGACTTATTCAGAACACTTGATATCCCTGTCAGAACACTTGAATGTTGCTCAGGAGACCTTGCAGACCTTAAAGTTAAATCTGTAGACGTTGAAGCATGGTCACCAAGACAGAAAAAATATTTTGAAGTAGGAAGCTGTTCAAATCTTTCAGATGCACAGGCAAGACGTCTTGGCATCAGGGTAAAAGCGGAAGACGGCAGCAAATACTACGCACACACACTTAACAACACAGTTGTTGCACCTCCTAGAATGCTTATCGCATTTCTTGAAAATAACCTTAATGCAGACGGAAGTGTCAATATTCCTGAAGCATTACAGCCATATATGGGTGGAATGACCAAGATTGTAAAGAAATAATTGAGGTAAGAAATGCATAATTACGTTACTGCAATAGGGTTCATGGATGTGTATGATACCCCTTACATGGATAAAATAATAAAAGATTATATAGAAAAGTCCGTTGAAAATAACGTAGTGAAATATGTTAAAAAGGAACCGGGAAAAAGTCGTTTTATTACAGCGGAGCTGGATATGCCCCTGCTGTCTGATTGTGACGGCAATCACCGTGGCGGTATCAAAATCAGAGGAAAATATAATTCTGTAACAGGAAGTTTTTACTATACAAATTGTTTTCCCTATGTAGTAAGTAATTATTCATATTATGCAGAAAGTGTATCAATAACCATGAAAAAAGATTCCGAGGGCTACCTTGGAATTGTAAGCGGCCAGGTGAGTGAATTATCACCCATATTTTTTGTAACAAATGACATTGAACTTATAAGCTATAATCCGGAAAAGTCAGATTTTGAAAATGTCAATGTGTACCTCACGGGACTTGCTTTGGAAGGGAAAATTATTTTACCTGCAAATTTAAATAACAAGCCAGAACAGACCGATTCCGATGTCAACAGAGGAGATCTTTTAGGCCGTGCTTTAAGCGGTGACAGGGACGCAATCACGGAGCTTACCATGGTTGACCTTGATACATATATTGATATAGGCAAAAGAATAAAAAACGAGGACGTATATTCGATTGTATACAGCTCTATGGTTCCTGCGGGACTTGAGTCGGATATGTATTCAGTTGTGGGAAACATTCTGGAAATTGATACATTGGAAAATGATATTACAGGAAATTATCTGTATATGCTTTTGATAGAATGTAACTCAATGGTATTTCATGTGATAATAGACAGTAGTACATTACTTGGTGAACCTGAAGTGGGCAGACGTTTTGTGGGCAGTGTATGGCTTCAGGGCAAAATAAGTATCGACTGATACCTTGACTTATTCCCGTTCAATTATTATAATGGGAATACAGTTTTGTTCTCTTAGTTAAATGGATATAACAAGTGCCTCCTAAGCACTAGTTGTGGGTTCGATTCCCGCAGGGAACATTTGATGAAAGCAGCAGTGATGGAGATCATTGCTGTTTTTTTATTATAGGGAGTTAATCTCTGTTTCTAATTGAGAAACAGCTTTTATAATAGTATCGAAGCTTGGAATATCGCCATATAACATATCTTTCATGGCTTCATAATCACTGATGAGGGCAGGTAAGCGATATTCCGGTGGAATCAGCTTTAGGGTGCCGGGAGTTGCTTCCTGATACTTAGCCCATGCTCTTGGATAAAATTTCATTTTGAAATCAACGACTGTTTTCAGAAGATCTATGTGAGAAAAAGCAACATCTTTTACTGGGGTCTGAGCCATTCTATAGAGATCATAATAATGTCTGGAATATCGTTGTGACATATCCAGATGTTCCGGTCTGTTGGCTTCGTGATGAAGAATTGTTGCCTTTTCCCAAAAGGTACGCTCTGGTGAAACGGTAAGGATTTCAGTACTTTTCTGCTCAAAGATTTTTGGGTAGTATACAGCTGTATACGGTTCAATGCTTGCAATCTTTGCAGGTGTCCAGGCTGCTAATGCTCCGATTTCCAGGCGGATTACCTGTAGGGTAGAAGGATTTGTAAACAGATTAGGATAAGCGAAAATAACAGTCTGTTTGTCATTCTCATCTATGTAAATATTAGCGTCACACCCCAGTTCTAATGACAGGTCCTTTTTTATGGTAGGACAGAACTGTTCTGCAAGAAAAATCTCAGCCCGGGTGTTAGCTTCTTTATTAAATGCATCCTGTTTTGTGTTGGATCGTTTTTCCCAGGGTTCCAGTTTTCCATAGCCCAGTACGCGCCAGTCAAGGATCAAATCAATGTCTTCTGAAAAACGGCTGATCAGATTAAATGCTTTTGAAAGGCTTGTACCACCTTTAAAAGTGAGGGAGTTTTTCCATGGACAGCGGTGAAATAAATAATCCAGGGTAAAGCATACCCAGAAATCTTTTTCTACAATAGCATCATTTAAGCCCATTTTATCAGCGGTATTTCGGAAAAGCTCTCTTCTGTTATCATCTGCCAGACATGCAATTTTTCTCATAGTATATTACCTCCGCATATTTGTCGTATTGTATCATAAACCCAGTCGGTGGATTCCGTTGCTTCTTTCAGACAAGTCTGTTTTTCAGACAAAGAGAGTTTTGTTGAAAGAATCCGGATAACTTCCGGGGTTACATTATTTTTTCCTAATGTTTTCAATGCCTGAATTACCAAACTTGTCATATAGGACAGACCGGTAACTTCTTTATTGGTTCGGTGTTTGAATTCAAGTTTTGTAGAATTCCATTCATAGGTTTTATAAGGTCCGTCACTGATATAGGACCAGACAGCCGTTACTTGAGTGGAAAATCCAAGTAAATTAAGGGCAGTGTTCCCACATGGAGCGATGGTCCAATGATAACTGCGGGCTAATGCCTGTGCAACGGCATCAGGATCAGCAGCTACATATTCATCGAGTAATTTACTATATTTTGGTTTTTCATAAATTCCATTTATAATTCTGCGAAGAATACCACCTTGTGTCAGGCGATTAAGATTACGTCTGATAGTTTCTGTATCTGCAATATCAGCAAAATCAGAATTTACAAAAATGCTTCCTTCAGGTGATTCATGAATTCGTGCCTGAATTTGTTTTGAATAACCATTTGCCATAGAAAACCTCCTTTTGTCCTGAATATTATATATTATTCGGGACAAAATATCAATATAATCAATTAAGATTAAAATTAGTGTTCCTGTTATAAATATTTTGATTCATTGTAAAAAGTCTATTCAGAATATAATTTTTTCTATTGTTTGGGGAACGATTTTTACTCTATGTTTATCTACAATAATTCCTGTAAAAAAGAGTAAACGAAAGCAATTTACGAAAAACAGAATATATGTAAATGCAACATCAGAAAAAGAGTGGACATTATTATCAGACATTATATGGATTTTATGAAAATTGTGGATTAATATACAGAATATCTTAGGTAGATTATCGAGTGTAAAAATGAAAGCAACAGTTATCAAAATATGAATTATATTTTTTTATATGAAAAAATGGACATCGGATAATAAAGGAGATATTAAGTATTCTAGAGAGGCCATTACGTTATATGGTGGTACAGAGTCGTATATAAAGAATAAATATTTAAGAATTATAAAACAACGAATGAAAACACTGAAAATGAAAACTTATTTTAAAACATATACGCAAATCTATTAGATGTGAAATATGGTTATTGACCTATCTTTAGATCGCTATTATGTGAGAAAAAGCAAGATATGTTATGGTTGTGAAAAAGAGTATAATTCATTCAATTAGTTCTCAAAAGAGGTTAAAGAATATATGTAGTATTATAATAATAAAAGGATTTAAGAAAAAAGGAGTTCCTTTTGTACATTATATGACAGTATCCATTTTGTTCCGCCTAGTTTATAAATGTGTGTCCAAATTATTAGTCGAGAGTACATATATCAACTTGGATTAGTCACTTAGATAGTTCAGAAAAATGGCCGTTTAAATCTATTGAATTTTTCCCCAAACGCTTTCATTAAGATATATTTTCTCTTCTTCGATACGAATTACATTCCATTTTAACAGATTTGTAATATTTTCTTCTAATTTTTTAATGTCGAATCTTTCAAATTTATTATTAGCTCTCAATTTATTTATTTCTGATTTCAACTGTTCAACAGTAAATCCGATTTCATAAGCATTTAGTTTGTGAAGAAGGTATACAATTACTGAACAATTATAATCTAATTCTTTTTTTGTAACAGCTCCTACACAAAAAATAGATATAATAACTAATTGTAAATATTCAAAAAAAGTTTCTGGTTTATTCAAAGAGGCAACAAAATCTGCAAGGACAATTAGTACTCTTTTTAAATCCAACCGGATATTTCCAATTTTATAAGATGATGATTTTTCACCAAGAAAAACCATTCCTTTTTTAGAATCATCGGGAATTATTTCTAGGTAATTTTCCATTATCAATTTTCCAAATTCAGGATTTAATTTTCGCTCTATGGAAAAATTCTCTAAGCATTCTCTTATTTCACTATCCAATCGTATCGCTGTTGTCCTGTTCATTTCTTATCTGCCTCCGTTCTCTGTCTTCTGTTCGAATAATTTTAGTCAACTTTCCTCTTTCTTTTTTCAAAATCAACTGTGTGCGATATTCATTATATATATCCAAAAAACCGTTGTACAAATGATTTCCTTCCACAGTGTCAAAATCATATTTATCATCATTAGCAATAGCAAATAAATGACTTATTCTGTATTTGGGAAGGGGATGAGTATCTGTTGTAATCCTTTTGTTATACAGAATCCTGTCCGTATAATAAAGTAAATCAAAAAACTGCATGTACATAACTGGTGCAAGATAGGTATAATTTTCTATAATCCTTTTTTGAACTTCTACTTTGCTTTGTTCAATAATGATTTTTAAAACAATATCATATGCTACGGCATCCGCTTCAAACTCTTCCTTACGTTTATCTGAGAAAGTCTTTCCTATACTGGCAAAATATGAATGTGCAACTTCATGTGCTAAATTAAATATAACAACCGTCCAATAACACGATGATGCCAAATTCATAATTTGCACGTCCCCCTGCATAATTTGCAATAGTGCTTCATTTGAGTGTTCATTAGGAATATCACCCAATATGCTCTCATCATTCATTATAAACAAGAGATATAAAAAACAATTTCCGTATGTTTCCAGATTTTCAAAATCCTTTGACCATTTAAAAATCACTAAAAAAAAGGAAATTATGGATGATTCAAACAATTCATCAATATGTATAAACTGCTCTATTTCTTCATCTAAGAAAATATAACTGTTCACAGAACGCTGATAACGGTTAATTAATTCTATATCTTTACGATAATATCCATATTCTTTTTGAAAATAATGTTTTACCAATTCAAACATTTGCTTAAGGTTATATTTTTGATTGTTCTCTCTCAGTTGTTCTTCTGTTAACCCAGACCCCTTATAGTATCTCATCATCCTTTCGATTTCTTTCTGTTCGTTCCTAACGGATTCGCCTCCAAAGCGAAAAATTTCATAATGATCTGGACGCAAAAAGAATTTAGCATTAATTCCTTTTGACATGTGTTTTACCCTCCGAAGTAATTTGCATCTTTCTAGTATATATTTATCTTAGCACAGACCTTATATTTTGCCAATTATATACCTGATATATTTTGAAAATTCTATGTATTCCAATAAGTTATTGTGCGTTTTTTCCTTAATTTGTATATGGGGTATATAAATTCATGAGCTCTTTTTTATCCTCTCAATGACGGGATGTAGTTACATGAGACAGTTTTGATATTTTACTACAAACTTATATATTGCAAAAAACATTTGGTTATATCAAAGAGATAGATTTTGGTATAAATGTCAGCGGCGACAGTATGAATTTGTGTTACTATGGTGAATAACTTATTTGAATTAAGCAAACAGAACATTATAAATATGTAGAAATCGGTAATTTTTTTGATTTCACTATCTGCAATAATAAAGGGTGGATCAACAAAAAGATTTTCAACTATTTCTTAATGTTTAGCATATATTTAATATCATGAATAAAGGTGGAAATAGAAGTAGATTATATAACACAGTAAAAGTACAGTAAATGAGATACATAAGGTATTAAGAAGCTGTTTCACCTAGGCGGTAAAGTGGAATATAATGGGAAATAGCCTGAATGTGGATGCAATTGCTCCAAAAGCAAAGAAGCAGGAGTGTGAAATCTGGCCAGCAGATATGCTTATGCAGGCATTGAAAACCTGTGATAACAAAATGCTCAAAATAGCATTTCATCTTGTGTTTACGGCAACATTCAGAATCGGGAAAGTGCAGGAACTGACTTGGGAGGCAATGAATATTTCAGAGAAGGCGATTGCTGCCAATCGGGCATAGGTTTATACTAATAAGGAAGCAGGGCATGTATCGAAATAGGAAGAGGGAGAATTGAATTTCAAGGATATCATACTGATATTTCCAAGCTAGAAAAAAATAATAAAACAGTCAGGGTGTTAAAATTACCAAAGACTGATAGTGGCAAGCGGAAAGAGTTTTATTCTGAAATCTGTGACACAATACCTGAGCTAGATGAAAAAGGATTAAGAATAAATTATTGAAAAACTGTGGAATAAGTATTAGAATTATAATTTGTTCAGGAAAACAACTTTCGGAATTCCTATAGGAGACAGGATATCATAGACAAACTTGGACTGCAGGATGTAGTATTTCACAGTCTGCTTTATACCAGCGTCACATATAAGCTGAAACTCAGTGGCGAATATATTAAAGCGGTCCAGAGAGATTCTGGATATGCTTAGGCAGACATTGTGACGGAAGTGTATGGTCATATCCTAGATAAAGATAAAAGGAAGAAAGCGGAACTTATGGAGGAAGCCTCTTATAATGAGAAAAATCTCAATCCACAAATGAAGGAGCAGGATGAAGGCCGTAGTACGATTACTGTGCCGTATGGAGTGGATGTGGAGCCGATGATGAAAGTGCTTGGTAATCCAGAGATGGTGGCGTTACTTACATCATTGGCAAAGACAATCAAAATATAATAATAGGTGGTAAGACGATATTGTGTGGATTTGAAGAATCTGTATAGTATAGTCTTTTTTTGGAAAAAAATATCCTATTTTGTGAGGTTTTGTTTTGTGTATAGCGAATGGAAGGCCTTCATATGAATAAAGAGGAAGCATTGAAAAACTTTGGGGAATATTTTGCTGAGTATTGAAGGAATGGTAGATAATAATTAGATAAAATGCTGGGGTTTGAAGATATAATATGATAAAATAAAAATATCTTATTGAAAATAAGCATGGAAGTATGCACCATTATGGATGAGTTACAAACTTTGGGGGTATCATCAATTTTTTATGTTTGTAAAATAAATAATTATGACTTTATCTAAGTTACTACTTTATAAAAGTAAAATTAGGCAGTATGGATTCAGAGTTACTGTTGATACCTTTAGTGTTTGAAAAAACATTGGAATTCAAAGGAATAAGAGAAACCACTAAGTTGTAGAAAGGAATTAGGATATGACAGATTTTGATGAATTAATTATTAGAATATCAACGGAGACAGCGATATTGTTTTTAGGTCAGATGTATGATCAGAATGTAGTGTTTAATTACATAGATGATAAATATAAACGAGTTGCTATAGGAGAAAAGAAACAAATTTCATATGCAGAGGCAGTAACAAATCTAATTAATTACTGTGATGAAAATCCGGAAGAAAAAAAATCCATAATTTCAAGTATTATAGCTGCAGAATCTGCTATATGTGATAAACGTTTTGAAAAATTGGCTTCATTACACTGGAATGGGATTGTAACTTCATTAATGCATGCTATGCCGGGGTTTGATTCATTGCACTCCGTAGTTCGTTATGCTGAAATTAAGACAGACTATTTTAGTGAAAAAAATTTAAAGCTTACTTATTTGTTTGGACGAGTAGGAAATGAACAAGCAAATATGCCTTTGTCTTATGATGAGCAAATGAAAGCAGAAACTTCCAAGGAGCAAATGTGGAGAGAGATTGTAAATAGAATTATACTGAGAGGTATTTTAGTTGTGGATAGTTGGAATCCTCAATATGACTGGTTAAAGGAACGTGATTTTAATGCATTTATTTCATGCCCAAAACATTCGATTTTTTTCTTTAATCTCTCTGACGAGGCAAAAAGAAAACCCCAGATCCGACAATTAATTTCAAAAGAAATTGCGGTTATTATAGAAGGTAGCTTTTATGACTGGATACGGGAGCGAGAAGTAGAAGCGCAGAAATATAGTTATGATGAAGATGATGAAGATTCTGTTGTAATTACAATAGATTCACAATTGGACAAAGCAGAGCATTCGGTAAAAAGATTAGCATTTAGTATATTAAATCAATTAGATAGATCTATTATAGTACTTGACGATTCTATTTTAGATAACCCTAATTATTTGGATCGCAAAGAGTATTTTATGAGGTTTTTGTCTACGGAAAATTTGGAACCGCTTTGGGGGGGATATTCATCAGGTTTTTATTTCAAAAGAGATATTGATGAGGAGTTATTGGAAAAAGTAGAGTATCAGTTAAAAAATAATGATCCGGCAAAAAGTAAGGTTATTTTGATTGAAGGAAGAAATGCTTCGGGAAAATCTGCCTGTCTGGGAAATTTAGCATTCCAGTTAAGAAGAAAAAAAACGTATCCTGTGATTTATATTACTTCAGAAATGAAAGATAAAAGCCATTTTGAACAAATATTCAATCTTATACGAAACCATATCAATGAAAAACTTGGTGCACGAAAAACAGTTGTAATATGGGACAGAAATACTTATGATAATGATGACTTATATGATGAATTGCGGAAATTGCTTGAGGAGTGCAATGTTATTGTTGTTGGTAGCAGATATATTGTTGGAGATGCACAGGAAAAAAAGAACCGAAATGTTGATGTTGTGACGCTTAAAGATGAGTTGAGTGAGTTGGAAATAGGAGAGTTGAAAGAAGCACTTCAGGTTGTGGATGTAGCATATGCAAATCATTTTGAAAAAATTATTCAAACTATTGAAGGAGTTTCAAATAATCTATTACAAGCCAATGGAAGAGCGGCAGTGAAAACATATGCGGATAAAGGTAATTGGTTTCTTATGATCATGTATCGTTTATTTGAAGATATTCACGAAATACAACAGCATTCTGTGAAGCAGGAAACACAGTCTGCAGAAAATGCCTTTATTGATTGGTTAGAGGAATATTCAAATGAGAAATTTTATAGTTTATCTTTTGCAAAACTTTATGAGGACTTAGGATTGGTTCATCCAGATAGATCGGATGAGTATAAGCATTTGGTATCAGAAATGTATAATATGATAGCGGTTGCTGGTAAATATGGACTTGAATTGCCAGCTATGGTTGTATATAGAGCCTATGCAGATGATTTCGCAGATGATTGGGGTGAATTTTCCTCACATATAGGTCGTAGCAGTGTTATTGAAATGACACAATATGAAGATGGTACATTGACATTTCGATTCCGACGTGCGCTAATGGCGTCGTTATTTTTGGAGGAGCAAGTTAAGAATTATACGGATTCAGCAGATAAAGAACTTATGAATATTGAAATTCATAGTCTTGTGAAAATTATTCATAATACAAATTTTAATGATGTTAGTGATAGTGATGATTCATTTAGTGAGTCAATACAAGTGGTGAATTTAATTCGAAAATTCGGTCCCAACGGACCAGAAGCATCTAAATACAAAGACTATTTTTTGGAGATTGCAGAAGCAATTAACGAAACAAATAGGGATATGAATGATGAAGCAATTTTGGTTGCAAGTCATCTAGTTAGAGAAGCTTTTAATGGAAGTTCAAATGATTTAGAACAAAAGGAACTTCTTTTAACAGCGAGATCTAGGTTGCATAAAGCAATCAATCGTTATGGGCATTATAATAAATCCCAACAGTTGAGTAGATTAAAAGTCGAACTTTGTTCTAATTTGTTAAAAAGTATTCGGTCAGATGGACAGTTGACGAAAGAAGAATTGGAAATTTTTGAACAGATTAATGAGTATATTGATGATGCCATGGCAATCGACTTAAATCGTTTTTCAGCAGGTGTGTTCCTTGATGCTAATCTTAAGGTATATCCATTGGTAACAAATTTACGACAAAAAGATAAGATATTAAGCCGTATGTTGCAGATTGTTGATGATGTAAAGGATGCACCTTATAATGATTTTGGTAGTAACATATATGGAAAAATATTAGATGTTCTAGATTTGGCTAAACGTTACCATGAAATTGAGGAAGAAAATGAACGCCTTATAAAAGAAGGCTCTGATGTTGGAATTTATAGGAAGGCAATGTTATCACTTGATGGTTACTTTTTCGATAAAAGACCAGACAAAGAAGAGATGGCTAATATTCGGAAAGCAATAAAGGAGTTAGAGGAACATCGTCAGATTGTATTGAATAATCCAAGAACGTTATACTTATATATACGTCTATTATGGGTAGCGATGACTGAAAGGACACCATTTACGGAAAAACAGTTTGTGAGTTTGTCTAATGAGAATTGGAAGAAAATTGCAAGCTTATGTAAAGTATATATTAATAATAAAGATAAACAGAAAAAAGCTTTTCCATATTTTGTAAATATGATCAATGCATTTCGAGAAGGAAATGTAAATGATTACAAAGATATGGTTAATATTACGCGAGAATTTAGAAGAAAGATGCCGGCACATATCACTTTTGTTGTCCTTTGTAACGAAGATGGAACGCCTGTAATGGAGAATATAAAAGTTGTATGTAGTACAAGCCGAAGGGCAACTTATTCTGCCGAATTTCAAAATTCTCTCTATAAAGGAATTGAGGCATATTTTAAAGCGTCCAATTTTAAGGATGTGTTGGAACTATCCGATGGCAAGTCAATTAAGAATGCAGTAATTGGTTTTAATATGTATGGAGTTGTTGTATATGGTGAAAGTGATCTTAAATCACAGATAGGAGGGCTGAATTAATGTGTTCTCCAATATATTCAAATAATCCGCCGGAGAATGGATATGATTCCAAACTAGAAAAGCATTTTATTTCATTATTATCAGATGCAACTGTAAGTGATATAAATGCAAAATTAACCTTTGTTAAGCACGGAATATATCTGTTTATACAATATAAAGAGATGGGATATGTTGTTAATAGCTTTCCAGAAGAGGTCTTTTGGAATATGGTTAATGGTTTATACCGGTTGATACATGATTGCAGTGACAAAATTCTAGAATTATTTTTACAAGTGGTAAAAAAGGATGGATTTCAGGCAATAAAACCTTTCAAGCAAACAGATGCTCATAAAGTGCAACAGTTTGAAGATGCGACGGAGTTTATTAAAGATATTGAAAATATGCGCATTGTCCATTTTCATAATATGAAAACTGATAGTATAACAGACAAAGATAAAGAAAGAAAAGTAGAAAAAAAATTTCAAAAGATATTGAACAATACAATAGGGCCAAAAAGTGAAGCTGAATGGGAACAATGTATAACATGGATTTATAAGAACTGTAAGAATATACAAGAACTATTAGAGGAGCGTATAAAATTTCTACAAACGGAAGCGACAGAAGAACAGAGAAAACTTTTATGCGAAAAATATTATAGTTGTATTCGGGCTTACTACAATGGAATTATGTTTGAAATCATTAAAGATATTCTGAGAAAAAAAAGAGAAAATTATAAGGATTGCACGAGGATTTTAGCGTTAGTTAAAGAGAATGAGGAGGATATTGCTAATAAAGCAATAGTGTTAATTCAAAATACTGATAGTAGAGCTGATCCATATCTTGCTGCATTACAAGCGGCAGATATAATTCTTACACAAAAAAAACAGATATGATGGAATATGAACTATTATTTGCATTAGAAAAAAAGTTAATAGTCTTTTACATAGCCGAGGAATAGACCCCGGCTTTTCTTTTTGCCTAATATAAATGGAAATGAATAATGGTCAAAAAACCATCGACATCCGACCTCGCACACGTTATAATATAAGTAATCTAATAAGAAAACAGTGTTATCATTATCGCATTGCTAAATGAGAATGGTAGCCATAAATATGAATTCGTAGGAACGGAATGGTTGAACCCTAAGGGTGACAGTGTCACTCATTTGTCAGCGAGAGGTGCTTAACTTAGATGATTTTCCGTTTTCTTATTTTGACAGAGATTGACAAAATGGTCAGGAAAATTAAGGCTTTCCTTGACTTATAATAACTCAAAATTATGTGGGTTTCCTGTGTGGATTCGAGCTCCTAAGCACTAGTTGTGGGTTCGATTCCCGCAGGGAACATTGATTTTTTGCAACAATGATCGTGAAAATTCATTGTTGCTTTTTTTTATTTTATGGTGCTTGCGTGAAACAAAACACTATATTCCTGCTTACCCAAAATGCAGACTATACCGTTTCGTATAGCAATAACATCAATGCAGGAACTGCTACAGTTACGATTATGGAAATTGGCTCTTACGAGGGAACCACCGGCACGACATTCCGGATTACATCACGTTCGATCGGAGAGGTAACTGTAGAAAAAATTGGTAAAAGTGCTGTATTTTTCGTAGGGGGAGTGGTACAATATCTTATGTAAAAATAGAATAATAAAATTGTTCCTGAAATTTATTGACTTTGAGAAAAAAATTTGATATATAAGGAACGAGTAAAAGAGAAAGGAAATAGCAAACTATGGCGACAAAGAAAAATATTAAGAAAAATAAATTGGAAAATTTGCATCTGAAGGAAAGGATAAACTATGGCTACAGAAAAGTCATTATTATGATGTTAGTCTCAGGGCTGTTATCTATTGTGGTCATAGGTATTCTATTTTTCAATATGAAGCATTATGTACAAAATGTTACTGTTGCAGACCAGGCGGTGAAAATCTGCAGGATAAATGTTAACGCAGCAGCGAGAAATATCAGGGAAATGGCATTAAATAATGATGCATCCTCTTATGACAATTATGAGCAGACGGTAGAAAGACTGCTTGCAGAAGTTGATACCCAACTGAATAATTTAAAGAAATCCGGAGTTGTTCCGGATGCGGATTATGAAGAATACTCATCTGCCCTTGCAGACTGGGGAAACATTGGTTATTCCATCATGGAAAAAATCAAAAGCGGTGACAAAGATAAGGCAGTTGATTCAATTCTGAATGATTGTACCCCAGCATTAAATAAAGCTGTAGAAATTGCAATAAGATTAGATGAAATGACCGATGAGCAAAGCAGCCGGTCAGTCAGAGTTACGGTTATTTTTGCAGTGGCAGGAGTTGCGTGTATTATTGTTTGTCTGGTTTTGGCATGGAAACTGACAACAAAAACAGGCAAAAAAGTACTTGAGACAATTTTAGTACCATTACGTGAAGTGGAAGCCGTTGCACAGGAATTAACAGATGGAAACCTGCACAGCACGCTGGAATACCATTCAGATGATGAGATTGGAAGACTGGCACACAGTATGCGTAAATCCATCCGCATTCTGGGAAGCTATGTAGATGATATTGGACGTGCAATGAAGATGTTTGCAGATGGAAATTTTGATGTGCAGCCGGAAGTAGAGTGGAAAGGGGATTTTGTTGGAATTCTAAACTCCTTTATGATGTTTGAAAAAAGCATGGCAGAGGTGATAAAGGGAATCCAGCATGTTTCAGATGAAGTTTCGAGTGCCGCAGAGCAGGTAGCAGCAAGCTCCAATGACCTTGCGGATGGAGCAACAAATCAGGCAGCAGTTGTAGAAGAACTGACCGCAACAGTCGAAGGTGTTTCTGAACAGGTAGAAAAAAATTCAAAAACCGCAAAAGAAATCAGTGGAAGAGTAGACGAACTTGGAAATGCCATTCTGGAAAGCAATGGTAAAATGAAGGATATGGTTGATTCCATGAATGAGATCAACGGGGCATCAAAAGAGATTGACAAGATCATTGCAACAATCAATGAAATTGCGGCCCAGACGAATCTGCTTGCATTGAATGCTTCCATTGAGGCTGCAAGAGCAGGGGAGGCAGGAAAGGGATTTGCAGTTGTAGCGAATCAGGTAAATGTGCTGGCAGACCAGAGTGCCCAGGCAGCAAAGGAATCCGCAACATTGATTGAAACCTCTGTGAAAGCCGTGGAAAAGGGTATGGTGATTGCAGGGCAGACGGCATCACAATTGCAGGAGGTCGCTGAGAATTCCCAGATCATTACAAAAGAAGTCACAAATATTGCTGATACGTTAGAGACACAGGCAACAGAAATCAAACAGATTAATGATGGAATTGAACAGATCAATGATGTCGTACAGACGAATTCGGCAACATCTGAAGAATGTGCAGCATCTAGTCAGGAGATGAGCAGTGAAGCAGAAAATCTGCGTGAAATGATCCAGAAATTTAAAATTGCAGAAGATAAAAATTAAAAACGGTGCAAAAAATTATTGATGTTTAATTGTTGATTAAAGGACGAAATACTGGAATTTAAAGAAAGTTACTGTATTTCGTCTTTTTTTATGGTACAATACTAATATAGTTTTATTTGTATGTGAGAATGGAAATTTATAGATTATTTATTATAGTAATGATAAAAAAAGAGAGGACAGAGCATGAATTATATAGTGTTTGATTTGGAATGGAATCAATGTCCTGACGGAAAAGAAAAAGAAATTAAGGATATGCCATTTGAAATAATAGAGATTGGTGCAGTCAAGCTGGATTCACAGAGGAGAGTCATAGATACTTTTGCAAAAAATATAGCCCCCGGTGTATATCAGACACTTCATCCTGTTATGCAGGACCTTATTGGCACAACCATGGGTGAACTTGTTGAAAAAGGAGTGCCATTTCCACAGGCTGTTAAAGAGTTTATGGAATGGTGCGGGGATGATTACATTTTCTGTACATGGGGATGCATGGACCTTACGGAACTTCAGCGTAACTGTGATTATTACAAGATAAACCTTAATCTTCCAATGCCGCTTATTTACTACGATTTGCAGAAATCGTACAGTATATGTTATGACGATGGCAAGAAGCGGAGCTCGCTTGAAACTGTAACCGCAGATAAAAATATTGTGCAGAATGAAGCTTTTCACTCGGCTTTTGCGGATGCAGAGTATACGGCGAAAATTTTTGGACTGATGGATATGGATAAAATATATGAGTACACCTCGGTGGACACATACAAGATACCGTCATCACGGGCTGAGGAATTCACGTTAGTGTATCCTACCTACAGTAAGTTTATATCAAAAGGCTATCGTGACAGGGAAAAAATTATGCTGGACGGTGTTATCCGTACCACGAAATGTTTCTTGTGCAACAGGGAAATCAAGCAGAGAATAAAATGGTTTTCCAATAACCAACATGTATATTACTGTGTTGCATATTGTGAGAACCACGGTCTTTTTAAGGGTAAAATACGATTTAAAAAGACCGAGGATGATTTATATTATGCAATTAAGATTTTAAAGCAGACCGACGAAAACGGCGTTGCTGAAATCATCCAGAAGCAGGACCACAAAAGAGAGCGCAGAAGGGCAAAACGTTCAAGGGAAAAACAGCGCCAGAGACAGGGTGCTCAGAAGTGAAAACCTCTTCTGTGACGTCTCCTGTTTTTTACTCTTATGACAACCGGTACAATAATGAGTGAAAGCCCAGCCACGGCACCGATTAATACAAAAATATTTATATAAATTGTTTTGTCTTTATTAATAGTGATGTGTGTTTCTTCCGTCATTACTCCGTTAGTTCCGGGTGTGACGGAAGAATTTTTATTGTCTTTTATATAGATAGTGGAATTACCGAGAGGCAGGTTTTTGTAATAAAAGCTGATGCAGGCAAATCCGCCGCTTTTACCGGAATAAGCGGCATTATCTGCGTATGTTACAATCTTTGTCAGGTCTGATATATTGGCATTTGACGGAACAAGAATATAAGCCCCATCATCGAATTCTATGCTGTAGCCGTTTGTCGATGTCATCTTATAGGTAATATCAAGGGCATCAAGCCCAAAAGATGAAGATGACATATTATTATCATCAAGATAACATTTACGGTAGTTATTAAGGTAATAATCAAAAAGTGCGATGGAGTCGGTGTATCTTCCCGAAGCCGTTGAATTCATAACTGAGCATACCAGCCTTATACCGTCTTTTTCGGCAAAAGATACGAGACAGTTGCCTGCGGCATCGGTATATCCGGTTTTGCCGCCTTTTGAATACCGGTACTCATACTCGCCGCCTTTTAACATCTGGAAACGGTGTGTGTAATAGCGGATATTGTTATTTGTGTTAGTCTTGCCTATCTTGTATACACCTGTATAACTCATGATATTTACAAGGGTTTTGTTATTAAAACAGGCCCTTCCTATCAATGCCATATCATAAGGCGTGGAGTAGTGAAATTCATTGGTGAGACCGCTTGGATTGGAAAAATGCGTTGAAACAGCGCCTAAGGCGGCAGCTTTGTCATTCATCATCGATGCAAAACCGGAAGCCGTACCGCCCACATATTCTGCAAGTCCGTAAGCCACATCATTGGCGGAGCGGAGCATAAGGCAATACAAGGACTGCTCTACCGTAAGCTGTTCGCCCACAGCAATTCCAACATTAGCATCACCGGGAGAAACACTGTCAACCGCAGCTTTGGAATAGGTAACCACATCTGACATAGATGTATTCTCTATGGTAAGCAAAGCCGTCATCATCTTGGTGGTGCTTGCAGGATAGCATTTTTTATCCATATTCCTCTGATAAAGAACCTCCCCGGAATCGGCGTCCATCAGCACAATATACTGTGACTTAATATCGGGAAATTCAGGCAGAATGGCATTATTATCAGCCGCCCGGCATAGGCTTAAATGACACATAATATATATAAAAGTAAGAGTTGAAGCAATTATTTTTTTCATACTAAATCCCTTTAACAAAATTTGAAATTATAGTAGCATATTCGGGGGCGTTTGTATATACTAATAATATCGCTTAGATACGGAGGAAACTCATAGACATGAGATTAAGAAATGTGAGAGGTGCCAGAGAGGCACTTGAAGAAAGTGATTATACAATTAATGTACCTGAAGAAAATAAAGGCAGATGGCATGAGATTTTCGGCAACGACAACGAAATCCATCTTGAAATCGGAACGGGCAAAGGCAGATTTATCATGGAGCTTGCGTCAAAGAACCCTGATATCAATTACATTGGAATAGAAAAGTTTTCAAGCGTTCTTGTCCGTGCATTGGAAAAGCAGAGGGAAATGGAGCTGCCTAACCTTCGCTTTATCCGGATGGATGCCGAGAAAATAGAGGATGTATTTGAAAACGGTGAGATTGGAAGAATATATCTTAATTTCTCAGACCCATGGCCAAAGGACCGTCACGCGAAAAGACGTCTTACTTCAAGACAGTTTTTTGCCAGATATAACAATATTCTTGCAAAAACAGGGCGTGTGGAGTTCAAGACCGACAACAGACCGTTATTTGATTTTTCTTTGGAAGAGGTTGAAGCTGCCGGCTGGAAATTAGACAGCGTCACATACGATCTTCACAACAGCGATATGAACGATGGCAACGTAATGACCGAATACGAAATCAAATTTTCAAAGCTTGGCAATCCTATTAACAAGCTTATCGCCACAAGGTAAAATTTTAATAATGTTGGGAGGGGAGTAGAATGAAAAAACGTTTCCACTGCATGTGCATTTGTTCCGGCTGCCGCCGACTTAACTGCGAGCTGCTTAAAATCAAGCGGGGTTTCGACGAACTCAAGAAGATTTTCAACTGTAAATAGTACAAAAATTAATTTTTGAAAATTTTTTCATAAAATTAAAAAAAACACTTGCTTTTTTTAAACGACTCATATATAATAACACTTGCGTCAAACAAAAGACAAAATGTTTTATGCGCCTTTAGCTCAGTTGGTAGAGCACCTGACTCTTAATCAGGGTGTCCAGGGTTCGAACCCCTGAAGGCGCACTCGGAAGTCCCAAGCTAAGCTATGCGCTGGTTTAGGGCTTTTATTTTGTTTGCGGATGTAAAATTATATAAACAATTATTATAAAAGGTCACCTCAGGTTTTGGGGTGACCTTTTTACGTTATGTAGTTTTAGCAGTCCGTTTCTAATATTCATTTGTTTTGTTAGAAATAGGAGTGGCAGGCTGGGTATATTTTTTGTATACCTGAAATGCTACATATATGGCGGACATAATGATAAGAAATATCTTAGCAAACTTAACCATTGAAAGAGCAGAAGAAAAGGAACCAAGGAAATATCTTTTTATATATTCCATATTATAACCATCTATATAATAATCGAGAGAAATTGCATCCAAGAAAGCAGATGTAAATTTAGAACATAATATACAATTAATAATTGAAAATACAAAAATAGATATGGAATCATTTAATGTTCTTAATTTGCTAGATAAAATGACAACGATTAATATAAAAAGAACAATCATAATGAATACAGCAAGCAGAGTGTATCGGCTGTTTCCTAATTCGGAACATATCGCTTCGGTACCATCTACTAACAAATTGCCTTTTTTAAACCCAATATCTGTTCCACCACGGAATTTGAGAACGAATCCTAAAAACTGTATTAAACATGTTAATAAGAATATTCCCATAAATATTTTACCAACTTTTTCAAAGAATTCATCTGATTTAAACGAATTTGGAATATGGAGTTTCGCTCCAAAGCCAGAACCAGAAGTGGAATTAACAGGTGTTGGGGAAGCAGATGATGCAGCCGGCTGGCTATTATCGGCGGGATTCTGGTTTGCTCCACAGTTAGGGCAGAATTTTGAATTGTCTGGTAATTTATTACCGCATTTATAACAAAACATAGTTGTTATCTCCTTATACTTTATTAAAATCAATGTAACACAAAGTTTAGATAAATGTAGCAATATGTAATGAATAGCAGTTTAAATGTAATAATTGGCATGAAACAAAAATTAATACCAAAAGTTACAAAAAAACGGCATTTTATTACATTTACAGTTTGATAAGAATGTTATGATGTATAATCACTTTACATTTAAGGAGACAAACAAAACAATGGATAAAAATATAATTAGGTATGCTATAAAAGATGTATTTAAAAAGACAAAAATAATATGTCCAAATTGTGGAACAATACAGGACTATAAGAATATAAAATGCAGTAAATGTAATCAAAGCCTTGATGGCTTAAAAGATAATACTCTCAAAATCAAGAATTGTATAAGAGTGGGTATAGGAATTGTTTTTTTATCATTAGCAGCTGTAGTTGCAGCGATTATTATTAATAATTCTATGAGAAAAGGTTCAACAACGGACAATACTGTTTATGTTGAAAATAAGACCGGCTCTTTAGTAGACAAAACATCAGAACCAATGACAACAAAAAAGTCTGATAATGAAACATCGCCTGAGGTAACGAAGGCAACTACGGAAGCTTCAACCACAGAACAAGTGACTACGGAAACTCCAATAGTACCGGAGACTAAGGCTGCTGAAATGCCAACCACAGAATTACAAAAACCAACCGAAGAACCAACCACACATATGCCTATTAAGCAGAATGTAACAGAATTAAAGGATGAAACTGTTAACGGTGTTGTAAATAAGCTTTGTACGGCAATCAGGGAAGGCAGGAATAGTGATGACAAGTCGCTTAAGGTTTTATATGAAAGTATAAATAATGAAAGGAGTAATATAGGAAATATTACAAATGTGTCTTTTAATGAAAGAGACTCCTTTAATCCATCAGAATTTGGACAATATGGTGATGTTGATTTGAATACGACGAGGGTCATAGGGGATTTCAGAATACAGGGTGATAAAGCAGTAATGAATTTTAGAGTTGGGATGAGTACTGTTAAAAAAGATAATTATTGGGTTGTTGATAGCGTTTATTCTTGTACGGGATATTGCGATGAAGGAAACAAATTAGAAGATGTCAGAGCAATAATACAGGAAAAAATAAACGCAGGAGGATATTATGGTTTGTATTCATCCATAGAATATAATTCCGATACCATAGATTTAAGTAATCCTTCAATAATTCAATCATCGGATGAAGTAAAAACAAAAGCTCTAATTAAAGAGATATCCGATGCTTACGGTAATGAAATTATATTAAAATGTCCGGAACACAAGAAGTGTAACAGGATTGTCATAGATATATCGGAAGACAGGGTATTAATTAAGCATGATGCCTATGGTGATAATGCACCTTAATAATTAAATATAAAAGAAATCTAGGAGGAAATTATATGAGTAATGTACAGCAGGAAATATGTCCTTTTTGCGGAAAGGTTACAAGAACGGATGGCAACTTTTGTACCGAATGTGGGCACAAAATAGAGGGAATATTTAACTCACAGATGGCTAACAGAGCCAAGATTAATACAAAAGAGAATGAAAGAGATGAAGAAGTAGAAAATTTAAAAGCAACTTTTAATAGAATAGAAAGTTACAAAGGTGAATATAAAGAAATAAATTCTTATGGTAGGAAAGAAGAAAAGAAGCGAATTTATATAGTAGTGTCTTTATTGGCTATATTTGTCATTGTATTTATAGTTATTAAGTTAAATGTTTCCTCACCAAAGAAAGTGGCTGAAAAATATATTAAAGCATTAATGACTGAAAATGGTGATGATTTTATTTCCGTGACAGTTCCAAAGAAAATGGTTGGTAAGATATGCAGTAAAACTGGAATGACAAGAAAAAGAATAACTGCCAGTGTGGAATATGAAATTTCTGATTATGATATAGATAGTTTCACTATTGTGGAAAAAACAGGGTCTAATAGTAAAGTTGAACGTTATGCTTATTCTATGTTATCTGAGTTGGACAGTGGCATAAATATCACTGATTCATGTGTAATAATTGTTGAATATCATTGGGATGGAAGCATAGAGAAAGAAGAAATTCCGATGTATAAAACAGGCGGACGATGGTACGTCCTTGATGATACAGTTTTTGACCTGATAGATGACTATGAATGAGGAATTTTTTAATGGATAAAAAAACGATAATATACTCCTTTAAAACAATTTTTAAGAAAACCAAATTGATATGCCCATACTGTGGGACAGTACAAAATTATAAAAAAAACAGTTGTTGTGTATGCCACAAAAGCCTTGACAGCGTAAAGGATAATACACTTAAAATAAAAAACTGTATCAGGGCAGGAATCGGTATTTTGGTGTTATCGGTTATATCTGTGGTAACAGCTATGGTTATTAATAATGCTTTAAAAAAGAAACCTGTAAATGACAATAAATATGTTCAGAAAGAAACAGAAACAACAAGTAAAACTGAAGAAACCTCTCTAACAAAAGAAACAACCGAAAATACTACATCCGTTAAAGAAACAATTTCGGAAACACCTACAACACAGGCTCCAACAACAGAACCTCCGACAACGGTTCCTCAAACGAAGAAACCCACGGTACCTGAATCAAAACCGTTTTCGATAGATGATGTAAAATGGATTAAAGAACCATACCTTAGTTGTGATACTGTAATTCCGTTAAGTGAAGTTGTTGGAGAAAATTCAGACATGAGGTTTTCTGATGGGGGTGACTGGTGGAGCAGGGCATATTATGGATTTATTGAAGGAAATAATACGGATTTAAAAAAATATCAGCCGCATAAATATGGGTTAGTAGATTTTAATGGAAATGTCGTTATAGACTATTCCTATGAAATAGAAGTAAGTGAACCACATGGACATGCTTATATAGGTCACGGTGATGATAGTGGTTCAGTTATTGATATCAATGGTAATAAGACGGGTGCATGGGCAGGTGGAATAGGGGAAAGACCGCACTTGTATTATAATACATATGACGGTAAATTCTGGTCATGGAGTGAAGTCTTATATATTTTTGATTCAGTTTCAAAATATGATGGCGAAGATAACATTTGCATATTGTCTAATATATACTATGATGGCGATTATAAAAATACCGGTGGCTGGTATGAAGTTAATGGCAATGTAAGTTATCTTGATACATATACGATATATAATTTATCAACCGGCAGAATTGTTGATACGGTTGATGATTATTATGTGGCAGGTAAAATCGGAAATTCGGAATGTATAAGCGTTAAAAAGAATGGAAAGTACATATTTATAGATGAAAATGGCAAACAGATAGTGCCGGGAACGTACGATTTTGCCAGATGTTTCAAAGATGGTCTGGCAGCTGTCTACAAAGATGGTAAAGCGGGTTATATTGACGCAACGGGAAAACTTGTTATTCCTTATATTTTTGAGGAAGCAACAAGCGCATATAATGGCTGTGCATGGGTCAGATATAATGGCCTTTGGGGGGTATGCAAAATTAAAGATTGAAAGGTAGTCCAAATAGGAAAAGTATCCTGTTTGGACTATTTTTTACCAAAAGTTACAAAAAGATTACCGTTTATTACATATTGTGCATAAATCAACAAAAAAGTGGTAAAGTCTTCGTAGGTTTGTAAGATACAGTGGATGGGTTGAAGGAGAATCAAAATGGATAAACAAAATATAAAAAGCTTAGCAGAATGTTCGGATTTTGATAATAATGTATTAAATGAGTTGGCTTATGCTGATTTAAAAGATGATTGCATTGGAAAGAAGCTTAGCGATGCAATAGTGGGAATTAAAGACTCGAGTGGAAAGATTGATTCCGGTAGGACTGATAGTTTAGAAACTAACTTAGAGAGTCAGGGATTTAATGATTACATTATAAGAGGTTATGAAAATGATAATAGTAAAACAGGGTTTGTAGCTATAGCCATTGAAAATCCAGAAACAGGTGAGGTGGGTATGACTTTTCGTGGAACCGAAAATATGGATAAGATAATGGATTTGGCAAATATATTTGATATTTCTAAAACGATAAATGAACAGCTGGATAATATAGATAATATTTCGGCAACAGTATATGGAAATTCAACACAGGACAGAAAGGCAAAACAATTTTTTAAAAAATATTGTAAATCTGATGGAAATAATTATTTATATGGACATTCAAAAGGCGGTGAACTTGTGGCAAATGTGTTTGCACAATATTCAAAAATGATAAAAAAGGCGCATGTAATAAATGCACAGCCAATTAATCCATATAATTTATCGTTAGGGCAGATAAAGGCATTTTGGTCAGGAAAATATGATGCTGTTGATATAGAGGGAGATATAGTTTCCAAAATTGGCATCGAAATATACCCGGTAAGGTATGCTAAATGTAAAGAGGGATGTTACGGATTTATTGAGTCACATAATACGTCTTCTGCTGAATTTGATAATGGAAAATATATGGAAATTACTCATTTGACAAGGTTTGCAAGTCAAGTTGTATTGCAGTCATTATTGGTTTTGCTCGTTATGTCTATACAAAAAAAATATTCATACATAAGAACATTGTTATTAGAGGAAGAAAAGATATATGCATTGACAATTAATGAAGCACAAAAAGCTGTTATGGCGATAAGAAATCTTTATGACAGATACAATATAGTTTGGAATCAATATAAGAATCAGGTTGAAAATTTTCTTAATCATGTGTCATATACCATAAGATATAGCTTGGACAAAGATTTTAGGGAGACATGCAATTATCTTAATGCTAATCAATTTATACAGGTTAATACAGATAACCTAAGAAACTACTCTCAGCAGTTAGGGAGGATTAGTAATAGGATTAATAATTTGGATGCAAGAATCGGAAATCTCAAAAAAGAGGCAGTGATTATGAATCCTTTATATATTAACAGAAGCGTTAGCGTAACTTCTGAAAATTATAAAATAAAAAAAATAATCAGTTATTTAAATGATACAGCATCGGAATTTGAAATGATGGAAAAAGAAATTCAAAAAACAATTAGCTAGGTGATGAAATGATAGTAACAACAATATACAATGATAAAATTCAGAGTATAGTTTTACCTGAGAAAAAGAATGGTCAGTTTGAGGTTTTTTGCTATGTTGGTAATGAAAAAAAGAGTATCAGCAATATAGAAGGAATAAATGATGAATGGGTATTAAAGTCCTCAAAAATGATTAAAGTAATTGATGGGTATAATAATCCAATTAAGTCAACAATATTACATCCATCAAATATTTATATACTTTTAAATGAAAATAATGAAAAAATTTATGTTTTTACTGAGCCTGTGACTGAAGACAGACAAGTGTTTTCAAAGTATTTGATTGAGGATGGATGTGAAATTTTTATAGGCAGAAGTGAGAATAACGATATATGTTATCAGAATAAAGTGGTGTCTTCACGGCATGCAAAAATAATTTTAGAAAATAAAAAATGGAGCGTACAGGATCTTAATAGTACAAATGGTACTTTTGTCAATGGAATACGAATAGCTAAGACGGACTTAAAATTAGGTGATGTAATTTATGTTATGGGTTTAAAAATTGTAGTTGGTAAGAACTTTATAGCAATAAATAATCCTGATGGTTGTGTGAGAATTTCTGAATCTTTATATAAATATATTCCACAGATGGAAGAAAAAACAGAAGAAGACTATGAATATGAGTTGATACCTGAACCGTTTTTTTACAGATCACCAAGATTTAAAAGAGATATTAATAAATATACTTTAAAAATTGATTCGCCACCATCAAGTCCAATTTCAGAGGAATTACCATGGCCATTGGTTATGGGTTCATCAATGGCAATGGGGATGATGTCAGTAGTTACACTGATAACGGCAGCGGTCAGCCATAACACAACTTCAATGGTGATGGGTGGAAGTATGCTTGTCGGCACTGTATTGCTTCCAACCGTGACTAAGTTATATGAAAAGAAACGCAAGAGAAAAAAAGAAAATCTAAGACAAAAAAAGTATCGAGCATACCTTGATAAAATGGCGGCAAAAATCAACGATGAATCACAGTTACAGGAAGAAATTCTTAATGAAAATTTTGCAACGATTCAGGAGTGTGAAAACAGAATTATAGAAAAGAACAGAAATCTCTGGGAAAGAGGTTATGGTCAAAATGATTTTTTACGAGTGAGATTAGGCTATGGAGAAGGGAATCTCAATGCAGAAATATCTTATTCTGATAGACATTTTTCTTTAGATGATGATAATTTACGTGAAGAATTGTATTCGTTGTGTGAGAGTGATAAAACATTGCATAATATTCCGATTACCTACTCTATGTTTGAAAATTATATTTCTGGAATAATTGGTCAGAAAAAACAAGTTATAGAATTTGCGAAGGGATTAATTATCCAGTTGGCAGCATTATACAGTTATGATGAAGTTAAATTTGTATGTATATATGATGAAAGTGAAAAAGAAGAATTTGAATTTGTAAAATGGATTCCACATGTATGGTCGGATGATAAAAATTTTAGATTTATTGCAAGAAATGCTAATGAGGTAAAGGAAATATCGGCATATTTTGAAAATATAATTGAAGAACGTGAACATATAAATGAATCTGAAATAAACGCTATAAAGCCTTATTACATAATATTTGACATAAGTAAAAATCTTGGAATTAGAACTGAAGTGATAAAAAAGATTTTAATTATGGAAAAGCGAATAAATATAAGTATTGTAACATTTTTTGAAGAGTTAAAAGATTTGCCAAAAGAGTGTTCCATGATTGTTTCATTAGATGGAAATACAGGTAAATTGTTTGACAAAAATGATATAAGTGGCAACAGCATAAGTTTTGTTCCAGATATTTATGTAACAAAAGATCCCTTAGATATGAGTGTAAAATTAGCTAATACCATTCTGGACAATACCATTTCAAATGCCAAGTTACCTAGTGTTATTACGTTTATGCAGTTATTTGGTGTTGGGAAGGTAGAACATTTAAATGTATTAACACGTTGGAAAGAAAATAATCCAACAAAGACATTGCAGACTCCGGTGGGCATAGATATATATGGTGAAACATTTATGCTTGACTTGCATGAGAAATTTCATGGCCCACATGGGTTGGTAGCGGGAATGACAGGTTCGGGTAAATCTGAATTTATAATCACATATATCCTTTCGTTGGCAGTAAATTATCACCCTTACGAGGTTGCTTTTATTTTGATAGATTACAAGGGCGGAGGAATGGCAAAATCCTTTGAACATTTACCACATACAGCGGGTATAATTACAAACCTTGATGGCGCAGCAATAAACAGGTCGCTTGTCTCTATTCAAAGTGAGTTGAAAAGAAGACAGGAGATATTTGCCCAAACCAGTAAATTGGTAAATGTAAGTAATATAGATATATATAAATATCAAAAGCTATATAGAGAAGGCAAGGTATCTGAGCCATTACAACATTTATTCATAATCTCAGATGAGTTTGCTGAATTAAAAACACAACAGCCGGACTTTATGACGCAGTTGGTCAGTGCTGCCAGAATAGGCCGTAGTTTAGGAGTACATCTAATACTTGCCACGCAAAAACCTAGTGGTGTCGTGGATGACCAGATATGGAGTAACAGCAGATTCCGAGTATGTTTAAAGGTACAAGAACGAGCAGATAGTATGGATATGTTAAAGAGACCGGATGCAGCTGAATTAACAGATACAGGACGTTTTTTCCTGCAAGTTGGATATAATGAATTATTTGAATTAGGACAGTCAGCTTGGGCAGGAGCACCATATAATCCTGCTGAAAAAGTTGTTAAAGAGCAGGATGACAGTGTGGTAGTTGTTGATACTAATGGACATGCAATTAAACAGGTTAAACTGGATAAAGGACACGCAGATAGTGAAAATAAACAATTGGATGTAATAACAAAGTATATAAGAAGTATTGCAGATAGTGAGAATATTAAGGTTAAACCTTTATGGCTGGATCCAATACCCGGAAAAATATATGTTGAAGATATAAAGAAAAAATATGGAATTTCTTCGGAAAGATATAATTTGATGCCGGTAATTGGAGAATATGATGATCCGGCAAGACAGAGACAGTGTGAGTTGAAACTTCCTATCTCAAAAGAAGGAAACGCAATTGTATACGGTGTTGCGGGTAGTGGAAAAACAACATTTGTAAATGTATTAATGTATTCATTAATTAAAGAACATAGTCCGGAGGAAGTAAATATATATGCTTTGGATTTTGCATCTGAGACGCTTAGAGCTTTTGCGAAAGCACCTCATGTTGGTGAAATTATTTTATCGTATGAAGCTGAAAAGGTTAGTAATTTATTTAAAATGCTTTTAGATGAAATTAAGAATAGGAAGAAACTTTTTGTTGATTATGGTGGAGATTATGAGAACTATATAAAAGAATCAAATAGTTCTTTGCCATCCATTGTTGTTATTATTAATAATTTCTCGGCATTTACAGAAAATTATGAAGAAAAAGAAGAAGCCGTTTCATATCTAACCAGAGAAGGTACAAAGTATGGTATCTATTTTGTAATAACTGCATTGGGAACAGGAGCTGTTAAATTTAGACTGGCTCAAAATTTCAAACAACAGCTTGTGTTGCAGATGAACGATGATTCAGAATATTCGTCTATTATTGGAAAAAATGATGGACTGATTCCTTCAAAGTTCAAAGGACGCGGATTAATCAGGATGGATGAATTATATGAATTCCAGCTTGCTAATTTAACAAGAGAAAAAAATTTGTATTCATTTATACGAAATATGTGTGAAGAAGAAGCAAAAGAATGGAAGGGTATAGTTGCTAAGAAGGTTCCGATACTACCTGAAAAAGTAGATATTAATTTCTTGAATGACTATATAGATATAAATCACAAATTTAGAATTCCAATAGGCGTAGAGAAAGATTCATTAAATGTGCATTATTACCCATTTGATGAATCATATATAAACATAATAACTTCAACAGAACTTGAATACCAAAAATTTATTACTTGTTTTCTGACATTTATTAATCAGGCCAATATTGTTAAAGGGGTTGTTTTAGATGGAGATAACATACTTGGAAAAAGTTTTGAAAATCTGAAAGTATGTACAGCAATAGGAGAATGTGAAAAACAAATTGATGAAATATTTATAACAGTTAGAGATAGAAATAATGCTTATAAAGATGCAATAGAGGCAGGCAAAAAAACACAAAATTATGAACCTTTCTTTATTGTAATCAATTCCTTAGCTACATTAAGAGCAATGCTGTCTGATGAAAAAAAAGAAAAGCTATCGCTTATATTGGAAAAAGGGTCAAGTAACTATAACATTGCAATAATAGTAGCAGAACAATGTAAGAAGTTATCGGAGTATTCATTTGAAAAATGGTATAAGACTAATGCTTCGTCAAATCAGGTCATATGGGTTGGAAGTGGAATCACAGAGCAGTATTTGATTAAGCCAAATAAAAAAACACCAGATATGTATGAAGCAATTACAGATGAGTTTGGTTATTCATTAATAAAAGGAAAATGTAAAAAAATAAAACTGTTAAGCGATAAGGAAGATTATTATGACGAATGAAAAGGTGTTGGTTGAAGTGGCTGTACCGGCAGCTGATGAAAAATATGATGTATTTATACCACTAAAAAGTAAGATGAGAGATGTTATTAAAATGGTGGCATGTGCATTAACGGAACTTTCTAATGGAAAATATAAAGCTGCAGATGATGCAGTTTTGTGTGATGCACAGACAGGTATTATTTTTAATATTAACATTGAGGTTGCTGAATTGGGAATAAAGAACGGTTCACAGCTCATGTTGATATAGATAAACATATGAAAGGAGAAAAACTATGGGAAAAACAATAAGTGTTGCATCTTTTGATGATATGGGAAAGGCTGCTCAGAAGTTACAGGCAATTTCAGACTCGTATACAGATATTTACAGTCAGTTAATGCAGGAAGCAAACACAATGGGAACTGCATGGGAAGGTGCTGATAATATTGCTTTTGTTGAGCAGATAAATGGTTTTACAGAAGAGTTAAAAGCCATGGCAGCAAAGTTATCTGCAGCCAGTCAGATGCTCGACAGACAGAAAGCTAATTATATAGCACGTCAGGATAGTAATATAACCCAAGTAAAGAAACTTATTAATTAAAGAAAGGAGACGTGTATTATGGCAGGTAATAGTATAAGAGTTAATACAGACCAGGTTTCACAGGTTGCTACCAATATTGAAAATCTTAATAAACGTCTTACAGAAGAACTGACAAATGGAAAGGCAACAGTAGATCAGTTAGCGAATATCTGGGAAGGTGAAGCTGCACAGGCAACAATATCAGCTTTTGATGAGTTTGCGGCTAAGTATTTTCAAAATTATGAAGATATAATTACACAGTATGTGCAGTTTCTTAGAGCAAATATTGAGCAAGGATATTTTGAAACAGAAACCCAAAATATAAGTCTTGCAGATGCATTTAAGTAAATAAAAAGAATTTGAGTACATCCATCCATTGTGGTGGATGTACATAAGGGAAAAAATATGACAAATGAAGTAAGTAATCAGATAGAATTAAGTGCTGTTTTAGATTTGGTTCCATATTTGGATATAAAATTTGATGAGGATTGTAACACGCTTTCGGATATTGTTACAAGATATCAAAATAATGAAGAAATATCTAATAAAGAAGAATTTCAAATATTAAAGTCCTTTGTATCAAAAAATGAAGAAAAATACGGAAATATTGAACTTGTAAACCAAAGTAATATGGATAGTCAAAAAGTACCTACTGAAGAGTGGACTGATGATTATATACAGGGTTGTACTTTCAAGGATACAGATGGTAATTATTACGTAACATATAGGGGGACAGGAGACGGACGTTGGAAGGATAACGGAGATGGATTAGTCATGGAGTCAACAATAATGCAAGATAAAGCAAAAGAATATTTTGATAAAATGGCGAAGGAATATTTTGTTGATGCAAAGGCAGAAGGAAAAAAGATAATTGTAACAGGACATTCAAAAGGAGGGAATGAAGCCCAGTATGTATATATGAATTCAGATTATGAAGCATTAATAGACAATTGCTATTCATTTGATGGACAAGGATTTTCAAAGAAGGCAGAAGCTATGTTTAAAAAGAAATATGGTGAACGTTATAAGGAAAAAATAAAGAAAATGTATTCAATATGTGGAGAAAATGATTATGTGCATGATATGGGAATTGTGATTATTCCGGAAGAGAATACATATTTTGTAAAAACAAGAGAAGAGTCAATGAAAGATTTGCATTCGTTGACAAGTATGATAGGAGATAAAAATGGTAATTATAAAGGATTAAGTTGGAGCATAGTAGATAATAAAATAGTCAATGGTGAACAGGGTGAAATTGGTAAATTGTCAAAAAAAATGTCAGAAGAAATAATGAAATTAGATGAAGCTGACCTAAGAGCCACAGCGAGTACACTAATGTGTTTAATTGATGTTGTAGGAAATAATCCGATTATTGGGGATTCAGATTTGAAAACGGAGGATGTGAAAATTTTATTAGAGAATTTACCTTCAATATTAGTTAAGTCAGTTGCAAGCAAAGAAGGCGTTGATGTTCTAAGTGAAGTTGTGGGTGACTGGATTAATGATTTATGGAAAAAACATGGCACTGGTGGGGTTATTGGAGGTTTTGTCGCAATAGTCTTAGGAGCCAGTATAGCAAATCTTCTCATATGTAAAGTGGAAGAATTATATGTAATGGTATACTTCGTAACTTCTGTAATGGCAAAAATCGAGAAAATTACAAATATTGTAGGAAAAGCAAAGACATGTATTAATGATATATATGACTATGTAATTAATTTAATTAAACAGAAAATACAAAGGATTAGTCAGTCTGGTGGTTCCGTAGTTGAGACACATGAAATAAGTATAGATATAAACAGTGCATATGATTATGCGAATCAATTGAGAAAGATAGTAAAACGAATTAGTAATCTGGAAAGCAGGATAGACTCCTTATTAAGATATGAGGGTATGAATATTGTTATACCTATGTACAATAGAAATTATATGTTAAATAACCAGATTTATAAATTAAATAGCTGTATTAATTATTTAGTGAATACAGCATATGACTTTGAGACTGTCGAAAATATTATAAATAATTCAATACAGTAGAGGAAAAAAATATGAATCAAAAAGCAGAATTAGCATCAATAAAAGCGGAATTAAACGCAATTATTAAAGAAATGGAAGGTATATCTATAGGTATAAGAAATAACTTTAAGGGCATTGGAAATGAAAAATGCTCAGAGTCTATAGATTCGGTTATAAATAGATTTTATCAGGTAAGAAAAGTGCTTAATAACATTAAAATTACTGAAAAAAATAGTATCTAATATAGGAGAAAAATATGAATAATATAAAAATTAATACAGACCAGGTTACAATTCTGGCTAACAATATAAAAAAACAAAATGAAAAAATGAGGGAAGAATTTGATATGGCAGATCAGGCGGTTAAAAGATTGAATGATGCATGGGATGGTCCGGCAGCAACCAATGCTATTGGGAAATTTAATCAAATGAAAACTCAGATTTGTGAACAAAGATATAAAGAACTTGATAATTATGTTTCATTTTTATTTCAGCAAGTAGGAGTTGGATATGATAACACAGAAAGTGTCAATAAATCTCTGGCAGAACAGTTTAAGTGATAGGAGGATATAAGAATGGCATGTATTAAAGTTGATTATGAACAGATGGAGAGAACGGCATTAGTAATAGAAGAATATGTTGAATGCCTCACCCGAAGAATGGAACAAGTAAAAGGAGAAGTCATTGATTTAGAAATGGCATGGCAGGGAACGGATGCCGACCAATTTAAAATGCAGTTTGAAAAACTTGGCGGAAATGAATCTTTGTATTCTCAAACTGTAGAAGGCTTGAAAGCATATTCATCATTTTTAAGATTTGCAATATCAAAGTATAAACAGGTACAGACTAATGCTTTTAATAGGGCAAATAGTTTGCCAAGAAGTTAATAAATAAGGAATGGTGTTAATTGGGTAAAATAACATTAAAAAATAAAAACGGTATTATAAAAGTTATTAATAAACTGTCTTATCCTGAAATGATCAATGAATATGTTTATAAAATAGAAAAAATGAATAAATATAGTGGAATATTGCCAATAGATGTTGTTATTAAGGGAAAGTGTACAATAATCCAATGCAATGTTTATGGAATGATAGGAATACAACAGTATTTTGCGGAGTCAGTAAGTAAACGTGATTTTATCAGTATGCTGAGGCTTTTTATCGATAATCTTAAGAAATTAGAAAGGGATAAAATTAATATTGATAATCTGGAGTTAGATGAAAAGTACGTTTTTATTAATTCTAAAACCAGAGAAATAAATTGCATTTTATGGCCTGTAGTGAATAACAAAAGGGAAAACTCACCAAAAGAGTTTTTAAGAAAATTAGTGTTGTTAAATGAAAGCTTCAGTAAAGAAAATGAAAACTTTATAAAAGAATATATAAACTATTTTGAAGGTAATTTACCATTTTCAATCAATGGTTTTAGCAAAATGTTAGATTTGGCATTAGAAAATAAGAAAAGCGTAGAAATAGAACATAGAAAGGAGGCTAAAGATAGGATACAGGATAAAAATAATATTGAGTACAATCCGTTAACAATAATTCATAGTAATAAAGAAAGTGTTGAAAAGACCATGGATAATAAGCTGATTGCATGTTTAACAAATATAAAAAATGGCACCAGGAGTTTTATTGAATGTGATTGTTATGAAATAGGAACAGATATAGAAAATGATTTGTGTTTAACGGGAAAATTTATTAGTCGTAACCATGCAAAGATTATAGTTGAAAATGGAAAGTATTATTTGATTGATTGTAATTCAAAAAATGGAACGTTTATTAATAGTGTTAGAATACCCGTTGGTAATCCGGTAGAAATTTTTAATAACTCAGAAATCTACTTTGCGGATGAATGTTTTATTTTTACAGTAGAGAGGTAAGCAATGATAACCAGTTATATGTACACCAATATAGGTGGAAGAAAAGTAAATGAAGATTCCTGCATTACACTGGAGGATGGAAAAGAAAAATGCTATGTGTTGTGTGATGGTCTTGGAGGACACGGAAAAGGGGAGGTTGCCTCTGGTATGGTAACGGAAGTATTTGACCAGTGTTACCACGCGGGAGTCAGTAAACCTGATCAGTTTATCGCAGATACACTTATGGTTGCACAGAGTATGCTCCTTTCCGAACAGATAGCACAGAAAGCACAGGATGAAATGAAGACAACTGCAACAGCAGTGTTGATTTCAGAAGATACCGTATATAGAGGATATATCGGAGATTCCAGAATTTATGTTTTCAAAAAGAATAAAGTAAAGGAGCGCACATTGGATCACAGCGTTCCGCAGATGCTTGTAATGGCAAGGGAAATAAAAGAAAAGGATATTCGCAATCATCCTGACAGAAACAGATTGCTTAAGGTAATGGGAATTGAATGGGAAGAACCGGCATTCAAGATAGAAGAACCATTGAGGACTGATGAGTGTCAGGCCATTCTTATGTGCTCCGACGGTTTTTGGGAACTTATTACAGAAAAAGAAATGTGTAAAATACTTAAAAAAAGCAATACCGTACAGGAATGGATTGAAAAAATGGCAGAGGTTGTACATGAAAATGGTAAAGACAAGAATATGGACAACAACTCCGCAATAGGAATATGGATTGGGTAATATGGAATACCAAAAAAATAAATATTACGAAATAGCAATTGTAAGTGATATCGGTGAGCGAAAAGAAAATGAAGATGCTTACGGGATTGATGTATCGGAAGAAAATGCGGCAGTGGTTGTATGCGACGGCATGGGTGGATTTGAAAGCGGTAAACTTGCAAGCGGTACAGCTGTAAATGAGTTAATCAGGTTATATAGGCAGAGAATTAATCAGAAAAAAATTGATGAAGATTTTCTTGTATATGCAATGGATTCAGTTGATATTAGAATTTCCAATCTACATAACGAAGACGGAAAGAAAATGCATGCAGGAAGTACCTGTGTAATGCTGGCATTGCAAAAGAGAGGAATGTATTGCCTGTCGGTAGGCGACAGCCGGTTATATCTTTTAAGAAATAATGCCATTGCCCAATTAACAAGAGATCATACAGTGGCTCTAAAGGCAGAAAATGATTATAGACTAGAAAAAATATCCTATGATGAATATTTAAAACTAAGCGAAGATAAGTCCACACTTTGCAGTTATTTCGGACTGGGTGGAATTGAAATTTACGACCTGAATAAGGAATTGTATGATCTGAATAAAAATGACATATTAGTGGCGGTAACAGACGGTTTGTATAAATCCCTCAATATTAATGAGATAAAAGATATTTTACTGAAAAACAGGGATGTAAAGAGTATGGCAGAGCAACTGATACATAAAGCCGCTTTATTTGCCAAAGGAAAAAATCAGGATAATACAACAGTAGCAATATGCAGAATAAGATAAAAAAGGAGATAAAAATATGAAAATGACAAGATGTTCAGGACCGGATTTACACTTTTTCGACGGAGAAAAATATAGTGTGTGTCCGGTTTGCGGTTATCCAGCAGCAACTAAAGAAGACGATGAAAAGTTATTGATGCAGGATGCAACAGAAAAAAAACAGCATAAAGAAAAGAAAAAATGGCCGTTTGGAAATGTTAAGAAAGAAGAAAATTATGAACCTGTAATTAATAATGATGAGTGTGCGACTCAGGCAATGACAGACGTAATATCTAATTCGGTTAAGCTTGATGACAACCATATAACAACGGGCGTCAGGACTTCAACTGGAGTTGAGACTATTGCAATGGAGCCGGTTAAAGAGAGCGAAGAAAAAATACATAGTGTTGAATATACCCAGAAAAACTCAAACAGTGCTTTTCAGAATGAAACACCTATTCCACAATTGGTGCCACATGCTGAGCCTGTAATACAGAAACCGGTATACAACTCGGCAGCCGCTTATGACTCGGCAAAAACTGTGGGTATTTACGCAGATGCAGAGACAGAACCTGTTGTTGGCTGGCTTGTTTGTATTAAAGGAGACGAATGTCAGGGAGAAAGTTTTAATCTTAAAGCAGGCAAAAACATGATAGGAAGAGGAGCCGGAATGGATGTAATGATACCGGAGCCAACAGTTTCAAGGGATAAGCATGCAGTTATTACATATGAACCAAAGAAAAGAATTTTTCTTATACAGCCTGGTGACGGTAACGGAATGGTATATCTTAACGATGAACTTCTTATGACTTTTTCAGAAATAAAATCAAGAGATATTATTCAGCTTGGGGAAGCTATGTTTATGTTTTATCCATTTTGCGGTCCTGAGTTTACATGGGATGACTATATAGGAAAATAGACGAAATCAGAGGCTTATGATGAGATGCAATAATTGTTTTGAAGAATATGATGAAGACCTTGGGGTATGTCCATATTGCGGATATACGGAGGGACAACCACCAAAAGAATTGTATATGTTATTTGCAGGAACTGTGCTCCAATCAAGATATATTGTAGGTAAAGTTCTTGGATTCGGTGGATTTGGAATTACATACAAAGCGTATGATACCAAATTGGAGAGAATGGTTGCGATAAAAGAATACTATCCGGCGGGACTGGTATATAGAACACCTGGAACAAAGGATGTTGTTGTGTTTAAAGGGAAACGATATAAAGACTATGCCGATGGATTAAAAAGATTCCTTGATGAAGCGCGTAATGCTACAAAATTTCTTGATAACCCATATATTGTTGATGTTATGGAATTTTTTGAAGAAAACAGCACAGCATATTTTGTTATGGAATTATTCGTAGGGGTTACGCTGGATGAATTCCTTAAAGAAAATGGAGGCCGAATTGATGGCGAATCAGCGGTAGCAATAGCACTTTCTGTTGGCGGTGCATTAAAAGATATTCATAAAGCCGGATATATTCATAGGGATGTAGCACCGGATAACATATATATGTTAAGTAACGGAAAAATTAAACTGTTCGACTTTGGCGCAGCACGTTTTTCAGCTAACGAAACATTGTCAATCGTATTAAAGCCGGGTTATGCACCTGCAGAACAGTACGATTCTGTCAATAAACAGGGACCATGGACGGATATATATGCGCTTGGAGCAACCATGTACAGGATGGTTGTAGGAGTGAAACCGGATGAATCCACCAATAGAAAAATGGAGGATAAGGTACAACCTCCACATGAACTGATTCCTGAAATTTCTGAAAATCTGAGTAATGCGATAATGAGAGCAATGTCTGTTGAAATTCATTTAAGATATCAGACTATTGATGAATTTATGGCAGCAATCACATCCGAGAAAAAAGTCCGTTCTGTGGAAAGTGTAAGAAAAAGAAGAAAGAATTTCAGATGGATAGGGATTGCAAGTTCGGTACTGATTGTTGCCGGACTTGTCACATACTTTTCAAGAAATTGGAATAAACAGAAAGGAGAAGCAACCCTCCCGGATGCAAAGATAAATGTATGGTATGTGATGGACGATGCGGATAACATGGAAGAAAGCCATAAGGCAAAAGGTATAACACAGGCATTAAATGACTTTACGGAAATGTACTCCAATGTGGAAATTAACTATGAAGCAATTCCGAAAGAAGAATATTCGGAGAGATTAAAGGCGGCGGCAGAAGAAAATAATCTGCCGGATTTATTTGAAAGTACCGGTATTGACGAAGCTGTATTATCTAATGCTGAAACTCTTGGAAATGTTATTTCGGAAGTTGATACCGACAAATTATATTTTCTGAATAATTACGAAGAATATTATAAATCGGAAAAACAGATACCTACATCCTTTGTAATGCCTGTAGTATTTATTAACACAACTAAAGCAGAATTTGACGGAGATTTTCTGAAAGATATTAATGAAATAGTATCGGATGATAAAGAAATTACCTATTCAATAGATGATGATTGGATAGAGTATTACAACGATAAAGTGGATTTTGGCAAATACAGAGAAATAGAAGATGGCAAAGAAGCATTTGTTTCGGGACAAAGTGCAATATATTTTGGCAGCAGTAAAGACATTGAAGGAATATATGAGACTATGACCGGTAAGTGTAAACATATTACACTTGAAGGTGATGAGGTACAATGTCGTGCAGGATGTGACTGGAGTATCTCAGGTATATCAGGAAAAGATGAGATAAAAGTTGCTGAAAGGCTTTTAGCATATCTTATAGAGGACCCTACCGCACAGGATTATTTGTATATGCAAGGTGATTTGGGAGATAAAACTAAATTACCGGTTAATAAAGGTGCTATTGAAACACTTATTGGTGATGATGCACAGTTTTATAAGAACATTCTTAGCGAAATAGATAACTTTGGATACAAAGGAGAATGATGATGAAAAGATGTTTAGGATGTATGGAAACATACAGTGATGAATTAAATATATGTCCTCATTGTGGGTATGTAGAAAATTCTATGCCCGAAGAGGCCATCCATATGATACCGGGAACAATTTTGCACGGACAGTATATTGTTGGTAAAGTAGTCGGCTACGGAGGATTTGGTGTTACATATATAGCATGGGACAGTGTCCTTGAAAAACGAGTAGCAATTAAAGAATATCTTCCAAGTGAATTTTCAACAAGAATGCCAGGTAAACCACAGCTGACAGTATTTAATGGTGATAAAGCACAGCAGTTTAATGATGGTTTGAAAAAGTTTTTGGATGAAGCAAGAAGGCTGGCGAAATTTCAGGATGAGCAGGGTATTGTTAAAATATATGATTGCTTTGAAGAAAATGGTACCGCCTATATTATAATGGAATATCTTGAGGGTGTAACTCTCGGAGAATTTTTAAAGGAAAACGGAACATTGCCTGAAAAAGTTGCAATCCAGATGATGATGCCAATTATGAAGTCTCTTAAGACGGTTCATCAAGCAGGCATTATACACAGAGATATTGCACCTGATAATATAATGATATCCACAGACAGTCAGATTAAACTGATAGATTTTGGTGCTGCGAGATATGCGACAACAAGTCACAGCAGAAGTCTTACGGTAATAATTAAACCGGGATATTCTCCGGAGGAACAGTACAGAAGTCGTGGAGACCAGGGACCACATACAGATGTCTATGCAGTAGGTGCCGTGTTATATAAAATGATTACAGGAAAAACACCACCTGACGCAATGGAACGAAGAGCATATTTTGAAAATGGAAAAAAAGACATGCTTGAACCGCCTAGTAAGTATTGCAAGACAATATCCAAAAATGTTGAAAATGCAATACTTAATGCAATGAATGTGCGAATTGAAGACAGAACTCCGGATATGCCTACGCTTATTGAGGAATTAACAACTGAGGAAGAAGTAGTCAGAAGAAACGGTAAAATCAAGAAGATAGATATATTAAAATGGCCTTTAGGTGTAAAAATTGCCGTTCCGACTGCATTAGTGTCAATAATAACCCTTATTGTATTATTTTTAACAGGAGTTATAGGCTTCAAAAAGCATACACCGCGAGATATTTATATACCTGATGGAATGACAAGAGTGCCGCGTATAGTAAGTATGCTTGAGGATGAGGCGCAGGCTACACTTGTAGAGAAAAACCTTAATCTTGTTGTGAGCGGTAAACAATATGACAGCCAGATTGCAGAGGACTGTATTCTTATGCAGGAACTGACAGTAGGTTCCGTTGTTCCTATAAATTACAATTTAGGTGTTGTAATAAGTGCGGGAGAACGAAGCGTTTCAATGCCATTTGTTGTGGGCTTTGACAAAGATACAGCAATAAAAAATCTCGAAGATATGGAATTATCTTACGAAATAATAGAAGATTATGACAGTGTTTTTCCTGAAGGATACATATGTGCCCAGAGTATAGCGGGAGGAACAGAAACAAGTATCGGAACAGTAGTAACCCTTACAGTGTCATTGGGAAGAGATCCTGACGTAGACTACAGTTTTGATGAAGATGTTATGCCTGATATAGTAGGTATTTCTCTTGATGAGGCGAAAAAACTTTGTGAAAAACAGGGAATTATTCTTATTGTTTCGGAATATCAATATAACGCAGATTATGATGCAATGTACGTTCTTGCACAGGGCGTTAAAGAAGGCGAAGCAATACAGAAAGATGCGACAGTAGAAATTGTTTTATCTAAAGGAAAGCAGTCATATATTGTTCCGGATGTTGTTTACTTTGAAGAAGAGGAAGCAATTAACATAGTAAAAGAACGTGGTCTGGATTGTGATATAACTTATAAAGAAGATGAAAATGTCGCAGAAGGTTGTGTCGTAAGCCAAAGTGTGGCAGCCGGAACACAGGCGAAAGCAGGAGATGTAATTTCACTTGTTGTATCTTCTGGTCCGCCTAAATTTGATATGATTGATGTTGTAGGCGAACAGCATAAAGATGCAGAAGAGAAACTTCATGAACTTGGATTGGTTGTGACAGTTGATTATATTTATGACGAAAATTATGAACTTGGAACAGTAATCAAACAGAGTGAAGAAAAAGGTGCAAAAGTATATAAAGGATATGAAATTACAATAACTGTAGTATCGGATGAAGCACTTATTAATGTACCTGACGTTGTTGGCAAGGATTTTGATGAAGCAACTGAAATGATTACATCAGCAAACCTCAAAGTTGAGAAAAATGAAATCTACGACAACAATGTTGCAGCAGGTTTAGTAATATCACAGACACCACAGGCAGGCAGTTCACAAAAGGGAGGTACTAAGATACTTCTTACAGTGAGCCTTGGAAAACAGCCTGTAACCGTTAAATTTAATTCTTTAGGCGGAACTTGTCCGGAATCAGAAAGAACGGTATATTATACAGAAACCTACGGTGAACTTCCTGTACCAACAATGCAGTATCATAAGTTCCTTGGCTGGTATACAGCGGAAAAATCAGGTTCACAGGTAGAAGCTGATACTAAAGTAAATAATGTAAATTCCCAGACACTTTATGCAAGATGGGAAAGAATTTATGTGCGAGTAGCTTTTGACGCAAATGGAGGAAAAGTAGGAACTTCTTCTACCAATATTGCTATGGGTGAAAAATACAGTCTCCCAACTCCTGAAAGAAAATATTATTCTTTTGATGGCTGGTATACAGAAAAAAATGGTGGCACTAAAGTAACGTCAAGTGATGTAATGTCAACCGGTGAAAGGCACACATTATACGCACATTGGACAGTTAAAAGTGTAACTGTTACCTATGACGCAGGTAGCGGAAACGTTACAGGAGATACAAATGTTAAGTATAATCTTGGAACAGAGTATGGCAAAAAACTGGCAACGAGAACTGGTTACACATTTATGGGCTGGTATACTAAAGCAAATGGAAGTGGTACAAAAGTTCTTGAAACTGATATAGTAACAGATGAAAAAGAACATACATTGTATGCATATTGGTCAAATAAGGCAATTACAATTACATTAGACCCACGAAGCGGTACCCTTAGTGAGCGTTCGATAAAGGCGGAATATGACAAAGAATATGGCACACTGCCTACTCCTGAAAGAAAAGGATACACTTTTGAAGGCTGGTATACCAGTGCTTCCGGCGGTGACAGGGTTACAGAGTCCTCTGTCTGCAAGGATGAAAAGGATGCTACTTTGTATGCGAGATGGGCTGAAATATATGTAACCAATATTACATTAAGCAAAAATGCTAACGAAACAACGTATTATATTGGCGATACAGTCAAAGTTACGGGTGCCGTAATAACTGCAACCTATAATGATGGAAGTACCGCTGAAATTTCAGCTGATGATAGCAAAGTTGGTAAAAACTACCCTGATATGAATTCGGCAGGAAATAAAAATGTTACTTTGTCATTTAGTGGAAAAAATTATTCATACCTGATTAGTGTAAAAACGCCAAGCATATCAATTAATGGTGGTACAAATGGCAATCGTACATCACAATTAACCGCCTCTTATGATGTCGGAAATCAGGAAAACATATCTATTAACTGGTCATCATCAGATACATCTGTTGCAACCGTTAATAATGGATATGTTGCTTTTAACAAGAACAAAGGCTCAAATGCCAGTACAGTCATAACAGCATCTTATAATTATAAAGGTCGCACGTATAAGGCAACCCGAACTTTACGGATAGAGTATGGTAGCTGGAGTGGAGAGTCAGAAAATTATGTTGCTGAAAGTGATACACGACATGTCCATACAAGGAGTAAAACTGATACCACAGAAAGTGAAAGCACATCACTTAATGGATGGACAAGAACTGGTGAACGTAAGGTTTATACAGGAGAATGGGAATCTGGACATAGACGGGATACCGAAATGCCATCAGATACAGGAGATGCTGAATGGTGGTTAGATTATACAGATTATCATTATTGGCATTATCATAATAAATATCCTGAAGGAGGTGGAGGTATTGATTCTATAGGTATTAATTCTTATGGTAAATGTGAATTTTATTCAGCCGCTGAAGGAAAACAAGCAAGTGATGCACCAGATAAGGGTGGCAGAGGGTATGGATATTGTGGTTTAGAAGAATACCATCATTGCCCATATAACTGGACTGCTTATTGGCGTGAGAAAAATTATATATATAAACGACGTCCTTATAAAAAGATTTACACATATAGCAGAACATATACAATATATTCATATTGTGATATTAGATATTACTATTAGAATATAGCACACAGGCGTATGCCCTAAGCAAGGGCATACGCCTATATTTTTTTATTTTTATGAAAAATACATTTTGAGGTTACATCAATTAATATGATTTAATAATGTCCTCAACATAATCTAAGTCCAATCCGCAGAAGTCGGAAATCTGCTCCGGAGTTTTACCGGAATTAAACATTGACAATACAAATTCAGCTCTGCCTGTAGCTTCACCTTTATAATAGCCATCTTCATACGCTATCTGCTTTAAATTCACAATCCGTATATGTTATAATAATTCCATATTAAAGGAGACTCACTATGCATTACGTTATTTCAGATATACATGGACAAATCACAGAGTTTAAAAACCTGCTTGAAAAAATAGATTTTGACGGAATCCGAGATAAAATGATAATAGCAGGCGACGTTCTTGACCGTGGTAATTATGGAATTGAACTGATTAAATATATAGAACCGTACATTGAAACAGGTTCAATGAAAATACTTATGGGAAATCATGAAATGTTTTGTCTGAACTATCTTGATGGAAAACTGGATGATTTTACTTATAAATTATTTGGTGGCGCAGGCACAATAAAAAGTCTTAATAAGATGACGAAAGAATCGAAAGAAAATCTGTATCTTTTCCTTAAAAATCTTCCTATTTATGAGGAAATCCGGACAAAATATGGTGAAACAGTTGTTACTCATTCCGGACTTTCTGCAAATTGCATAATATTTAATAAGGGTAAAACAATTAATGTTGTAAAATCGATTGAGGCAGCGGCGGACATAAATTTATACGATTTTTTATTATCCGACGATATCCACCGTATGGAAGAATATGACCTTAACCGTTTAGATAAGTTTTTGATTGTAGGACATGTTCCGGTAATGAATCTAAATGATGATGAAAGCAACCATATCTACAGAGCAACCGGCTATATGTGTATTGATACCGGAGCACCATTTGTAGAAAAAGGTGGTGCTATGTCTTGCTATTGCGTGGAAACTGATGAGCAGATATATTTGTAGCACCCGGATGATTATTACCCTAATTTGAAAAATTTTAACACATTCATCTAGTCTGCAACGACAAAGAACGTATGGAAGGTAAGGGAAATAAGGTTTTCATGGCGGCAAAATAAATTAACAAATAACAAAAACAATCAAAATCCTTTATTTTTCAAAGCAGATCACGGATGCATAGAACATCTGATCCTTCCAGTCAAAGCGGCAGGTGCCGTGATATTTCGAAGCAATTGTCCGGACGGAAACAGTACCTAATCCCTTGCCGGCATGCTTGGTGGATGAGAAAGTTCCATCCGGATCCTGCATAATTTTACCATCAAAAGTATTGTCAATCGCAATACAAAGAGAACCCTTTTTATAAACTGCCCGGACAACGATGCTTCGTGCAGTTGTCTTAGAAGTTACACAGGCATCCACTGCATTTTCAAGCAGATTTCCAAAAAGAACAGAAAGATCATTGGCTTCAATCGGGCAGGATGCCGGAATACTCGCAACTGCAGAATAAGCAATACCAAGACGCTCTGCTTCCTGTGCATAATAGGACAGAACTATATTTGCAGAGATATTTTCACAGAAGGTGATCGGGGAATGATCCGGTAACTGCTTACAATACTGTTCCAGATAGGAAGCTAAGGCTTCATAATCTTTTTTCACCAAATAAGCCTGCATAACAGATAGATGATGATGCAGATCATGTTTTGTACGGCGGGCGTCTTCAATTCTTTCCTGAAGTTTTTCATACTGGACAGTCTGCAATTCCAGTTGATGATTTTGCTGCTGCAGTTTTAAAATCTGTTCCTGATTTATGATCAATCTGGCAACGATGGAATAAATAAGAAGTGCTCCGGCATTGATAAAGACAGATACAATGATATTTTTGGGATTTAGTGCGATCTCAAGCCCGGATAAAGACGAATTGCCATAGACCATATAATACCAGATCAGGTAAAAGGTTGCCGGGATCAGCCAGAGATAACGCCACTCATGAAAAGACTGTGAGCAGGAAATCGCAGGAGTGATCACTTTTTTCAGAAAAACAAAGATCGGTATTAAAATAAAAATTTCAGCGATCACCATAAACAAAGACATTGAATAACGGTAAGGCAAAAGAGCAAAATCTGGGAAGAACTGCCCTTCCAGACACTTTGCGGTAATGACGGTCAGATTGGCAATATTCGAAATCATAAGCAGTACGAATAAAAGCTGGCCGGGTGATTTTCTGATGGCAGCAAAGTAAAAAATTGCATAAGAAAGCGTACTGATCAAAGACAATATGGCAGAGATATTTCCGGTTGAAAAACGGGCAAGAAGTCCGAACAGAATCTGAAGAAACGTGAGGACGACAATCAACAGTCCGGTTTTCGTGCGTGAAAAACGGAGATCATCCCGGAACGGATATAATGCAAATATCAAAAATGGGAAAAAGTTCAGCAGGGAGTACAGGCAGATTTCAAAAATGTGGGAAAGTGGTGGAAGCATTATGGCATCTCCTTTCTGATCTTATCAAAGCAAAACGATGAGTAAGCACACAGTACATCAGCGGATTTCCGGCGGCTGATCGGGATCAGTGAGCCATCAGACATGGAAAATACCGTACCGGGCTGACCGCACACTTCATAAAAATTAACGACAATCCCTTTGCATGGACTATAGAAATAGGAATAGTGGCACAGAAGCTGTTCGATCTCCTGAAAAGGTACACGCAGGGTGATCGTTTCATCTTTTTTACAATGCAAAGTTACCCGGTGAGAGGCGTAATCTGCGTAAATAATGCTGCGTAAAAGTACCTTTTTTCCATTCGGAAGAAGGACGGTACGTGAAACCTCATGACTTTGCTGACCAATCCGGTCAAGCATTGCAAGAACCTGTTGCTTCAAAAAAGGTTTATGAAGATAATAGCAGGCATTCACCTCATAACTTTCACTCGCGAATTCATTGCTTGTAGAGGCAAATACAAGGCAGACATTCGGATCCGTTTCCCGTATGTCCCGTGCGGTCTCGATCCCTGTTAACTGCTCCATATAAATATCAAGAACGATCAGATCGAAAGTATCTGCACTCCAGTGCTGTAAAAAATCTTCTCCATTATGAAATTCTGTAATGACAGAGTCCGTATCTAATGCCTCTGCAAGAAACTGATGCATAATACTTAAATCATCCAGACAGTCGTCAACCAGTGCAATCCTCATGGCAAATCCCTCTTTCGTAAAAATAATCTGACTTCATAATAGATGAATTCCGGATAAAAAACAAGAAACAACAGAAAAAAACCACTTGAGCCGAAAATCAACCGCTTGAGCCAGGTGGATTGAATTATGCTATTTTTGAAGATAAAATAAGCTAATATGAAATATTTTTACAAAATATTTAGGTGAATTACAATAAAGGAAGGTATTTGGTATGAAAGAGAAAATTAAGTATGTAGGAGCAATGCTTATATGTTTTATCGCAGTGTTATTCATGCAGATGCCGGTTCTGGCAGATGACGAAGTTCCGGCAACAGCATGGAGGGACAATGCGGCAACAGAATTTGCAGGCGGAAGCGGTACGGCAACAGATCCGTATCTGATCACAGACGGAGCACAGCTTGCTAAGGTTGCAAAAGATGTGGAAGATAATGTAACAGTATATAAGGATGTGTATTTCAGATTGGAAAATGATATCGATCTGTCTGCACACAGATGGAATCCAATCGGCGTATGGAAGTGGTATGAGAACGGAGCAAGCGAGAATAAAACGTTTGCAGGTTTTCTGGATGGAAACGGAAAGACAATCACAGGTCTTATTGTAGACGAGCGTACAGAAAAAAACAGTGCGGGACTTTTTGGGAATATAGGAGATAATGCAGGAACTGCAACAAATGTGGGTGCGAAAGATCTCAACATTGTGGATGCCAGAATTTATGCAACGGATGAGGGAATGAGAAGAAGTAGTTCTGCCATTTTAGCCGGATATGTAATAGCAAATTTTGGTCATACGATTCGTTTTGATAATATTTCCGTATCAGGAACAATTACAAATACAAAAGTGGGAAAGACAATGATATCAGGCGGACTGATCGGAGAGGTATGTCGTGCGACGGTAGATAACTGCCAGGCAGATGTTAAAATCGAAGGCGGTGATAATACAGGTGGTTTTGTGGGAATAGATGCCAGTTCCACTTATACGAATTGCAAAGTAACCGGAAAAGTCACAGGATTATGGGCAATCGGAGGCTTTGTGGGATATGCGCAGGAAGCTGATCCAGAAACAATGAGTACTTTCAAAAATTGCGTTGCAGAAGTTGATATTGTTGCAAGCGACTGGCGTGCCGGAGGATTTGCAGGATACATGGAGAAAGGAAAAGCTTCTTCCTGTGCTGCACTCGGTGATGTGACAAGTTCAGTAACCGAAGGGGATCCGAAAGTGGGCGGATTTGTCGGAGAAATCGGCACTTCAGGTGCAACAGGTAGTGCAATATTGGATAAATGCCATGTTGCAGGAAAGGTAACTGCAGCCAGCACAGACTATAAGGCCGGAGGATTTGTTGGAACACATACGGAAGGCACCTATACAGACTGTTCCTTTGACAGCGAGAAAAATCCTGGTCTGGCAGCATATGGTGAGGGTGACGAAGCCGCTGTTCCGGTAGAAGCAGGAACAACGACTGCAGTTTCCGGAAATCTATGTGAGGATATTTACGGTGGACATGCCTGGGAATCCGATTATACGGTAGATGTTGCTCCGACATGTGGCACAAGCGGCAGTGAATCAATTCATTGTTCAAGATGCGGCAACAGTAAGTCTGCAAGAGAAATCCCGGCAACCGGATTACATGACTGGCAATGGGTCATTGATACACCGGCGGCAGTCGGAGTGGCTGGATCTAAGCATGAACAATGCAGTATCTGTGCTACAACAAAACCTGCAGTTACGATTCCTGCACTTGAAGATGCAGGAACTTCTGGAGCAGGGTCATCCGGGACTGAACCATCCGGAAATACGCCATCCGGTAATACATCGTCCGAAACAACAGCAGAGAATAATACAGGCCTGACACCTCCGAAAACAGGAGAGGCTCCTGTTACAGAAGTATGTCTGCTCCTGTTCGCATCAATGCTTTGTATGGCTTTGGTGCTGAGAAAAAAGCATTTTAAAGGTTCTTTTTGATCACTTTCACGGCACAGCTGTGAATAATTCAGGTTAAATAATGAAAGCAGAGCAATAGACTAACTTTATGAGCGTATATTAAGTTTGAAAAGAAATCAGAAAGGAACGTTGTGGTAATGAAAAACACACGAAAATCAGCGGCAATCTGGCTGGCGATGACGTTGGCAATATCGACAGCTTTTGGGAATACAGTATGGGGAGGAATCCGACCGGTTCCACAGACGAAGCCCAGCCATCCTTTACAGAAGTCACCGAGTATTTACCACAGGCCATCATCGCCCAGGTGGGAGACGGCGAAGACTGGGAAGAGAAGAATCTGCAGATCACCAACTGGACCTGTACGGAGTATGTGCAGGACGAAGAAGGCCGCTGGCCACTGGAAGGCACCTATGAGTTTAAGGCAGAACTGGAAGAAGGATATGAGCTGGCAGAAGGCGTGGACGCGCTGGTGGTGGAAGTGTCCGTGGCTGGTGACCAGGCGGTAATGTTGGCAAGTCAGCAGCTGGTAATGTCAGTAATAATAAATGGAGAACAAAAAGATATTTATTGGGATGGTAACAGCTATTCAGGCCGTTATTATGATGACCTAAAGAAAATGGGAATCGATCCTAGTTACAAAGATGGATGTCATACTTTAACTTTGAACAATGTAAAAATGAATTATTTATACTTGGGTGGTTATTCAAACTGGATTATTAAGTTAGAAGGGGACAATACGTTAGATGCAACAGCTTCAAATAAAAGCACTAACGCCCTCTGGATTGGTGAAGGAACGACAGTAACAATTAACGGTGATGGTGCTTTAAATGTGTATGGAAGAAATGCAGGATCTGGTATCAATCTTATGGGAGATTTAACTATTGAGAGTGGTACTATTAATGCAAGTGCATCACAGTCGCTTGGAGGTGTGGATGATGGAAGAGCATCGGGAATTCTGATTGGGATGAATGGAACGTTACGGGTTACGGGTGGAAATATTACTGCAAGCGCAACCAGGGATGGGGGAAATACCAGATATGGCATGTGTGTAAGAGGCCAGTTTATCATGACTGGTGGTAAGATGGAAGTAATTGGAAACGATTGTCAGGGATTGTATACATTTGGTGAGTTTGAATTATCTGGAGGTGAGATGACTGTTTCTACAAAAAAACCTGGTTCCTTAGGGTTTGTTGCTGATGGAACTTCCACGGTGATTAAGGCTCCGGGAAAGTTAACGGTGGATATTCTTGATGTTGATGAAAGCAGAATGGTGACGGTAGAGAATAACGCAATTCTGACCGTGAATAATAAAGTAGTGCTTGAAGAGGGAAGTAAGCTGATAAATAAAGGAAATTTAACTGTAAATGGGCCGGTGGTGGCTGGCAATAAGGGCAATATTGGAACATTAGAAAACAATGGTACAATCAGCGGAACCGGAAGTGTGCCGGATTCTGCAAAGCAGAAACCGACAGGAATAACAGGTTATAGCGAGAAAATAGAGGCTGTATATAGCGAAAATAAAATTAACGTTCAACAGCTTGCACACATTCAGCAACCGACGAATGCCGGAGCTCTGCACTATGAACTTGCTGAATATACAGGAAGTGAATCTAAGGGTGAAGGAACGATTGATGGGTCAACAGGTCAGCTAAAGGTAAACAAGGCTGGTGGTTTTAAAATTAAGGTTATGACACAGGCAAGTGGAATTTATCAAGAAGGTACTCCGGTTTATATAACATTGACTGTTGATAAAGCAGAGTTTCCTGCCGGATGGGACCTGACGGTGAAAGCCGCAAGCGGTGTATATAATGGCGCTAAGGGATATCAGGCAGCTACAATTAAAGCGGCTGGTATACCAGAGAATGTGGAGTATGACTATCAATATCAACTGTCCAGAATATCGGACAGCAGTAAATTACCAGATAAGTGGAAGTCAGAGTGCCCTAAGATTGTAAATGTAAATGAGTCTGGCCAGTATGTATTTGTAAAGGTGATAACAGATAATTATGAGTCAAAAGTATTTTGTTCCCAAAATAAAACGCAGATTAGCAAGTGTAAATTAAAAGCACAGATAACAGGTTCCTTCGATAAAGTCTATGATGGGACTACGAATATTACAGAGGAGCAGAATCTGGCAATTAAGCTTTGCGACGGCAATAATAATACTCCTGCACTTAAGGATGTTCATACAGATCAGGTGCAGTGGGCATATCAGAGTGCAGATGTTGGAGAGCACGATATAGTTGCGAAGAACATCTTGTTAGCAGGTGAACAGGCAGAGAATTATGAGCTGACAGAATCGAAGGTATCACATAAAGGAAGGATCAAGCCACGTGATTTCGCGTCTATGATGGTATCGGCAGACCCGCTCACCTACAACGGCACCGAGCAGCAGCCGAAGATCAATGCTTCTGTGAAAATCGGACTTAAAAATGTTCGCCCGGATGCGGTATTTACCTATTCTACGGATGGTGTGGATTATCAGAAAGAGATTCCGGGCTTTACCGATGCGGGAACATATCTGGTATATGTGAAAGCGTCCATGGCGAATTTCAAGGATAAGGTACAAACCGTCACGGTGACGGTAAAACCGAAAGAAAGTTCATCTGGCGGTAATTCCCGGAAATACTTCCGGAAATAACACGCCCGGAGGCAGCGGCTCCAATCGCAACGATCCGAACGAAAGTAGTGTTAAAGTAACCCCGGAACCGTCCAACAAGGTGACAATAGACAGCCAGAAGGGCTACAGAAATGTGGAACAGGGCGTCATCACCGGCACAGCCAATCAGACCGTGAATGATGGCTACAGCCATTGGATGAAGGACGCCAAAGGTTGGTGGCTCCGCTTTGTTGACGGTACATGGTTTCAACCACCATACCTCATGTATATGTTTTATATCTCGGATTGTTTTCAACCACTAATTGCGGTTAGCCCTATTATTTGCTTCTGGAATGTATGTTGCTGAATGTAATAAATATCGTTAAATTCAAATGCGGGAAAATGATATGAGTTAGAACGCTGATTTACAGTTGAATTAGATTTTTTATAATTTAAGGGCTTGTCTATGCGGTTTGCATAGATAAGCCCTTTCACTATTGGAGGAAATAATGGAAAATTTATGGTTATACCAGTGTATCCAGTACAAATTAAAACGAAGCTCGACAGTTTATTGCTTTACGAGAGAAAGCCGTCGATGTGAAAAATCTATGCGGTTATGACAAATCTTGAGGGAAATATCGAGGAGATTATAAAGATTAATAAGCAGCGCTGGGAAATTGAAGAGAACTTTAGAATCATGAAAACTGAATTCGAAGCCAGACCTGTGTATGTCAGAAGAGATGACCGGATCAAGGCACACTTCATGACCTGTTACATCAGCCTTCTTCTCTACCGTCTGTTAGAAAAGAACATAGGAAATCGCTATACAGCAGAGCAGATCATCGAGACTTTGCGCTCTATGAAAATGACTCTGTTAAATACCGCTAATGGCTATGTTCCCTCTTACACCAGAACTGAAATAACAGATTCTTTACACCGAACTTTCGGTTTTCGGACTGATTATGAATTCATCAAAAAATCTACGATGCGAAGCATCATCAAGCAGACAAAAGAAATAAATTTACCATAGTGTAAAAAATATAGCACAATAGCACATATCGCTGCGAAACAAAAAACGGCTGCAAGCATTGATTTTGGTATGCTACCCGTCAAGTAGACAAATTAAATAACGAAAATTTTTCTTTCCCGGTACTTTATGTACCGGGTTTCTTTATGCTCCCTTTTTAGATTTGTCAGTATCAGTTGCAGCTTCTAAAGCTGCTTTTTCTTTTTCAGATGGTGGTAGCAGTCCATGAATAAGGTCTTGTCATATCACATTTACCTCTGCAAGTGCCGAGTCCCTACTTTGCAAGATAGTAGGAAGGACGTTCAACCTTTTCGTTTGTGAGTATTCTGGCAACCTGCATCGGTCCATTCCCTTCAATAATCAACTGGAAAATACGTCTTACCACAGCATCGGCTTCTTCATCAACAAGCCAGTGGTTGTTATCTTCCGGGTCTTTTTTGTATCTGTAGATGGCATTAGAAGTCAGATGCTTGCCTTCCATACCTTTATTGCGAAGTACAGACTTGATTTTTCTGCTGGTATCACGCATATACCATTCATTCATAATGTTTAAGAATGGTGCAAATTCATTGGATTCAGAATGTGAACTGTCAACACCATTGGAAATGGCTATAAAGCGGACGCCTTTTTCTCGGAATAGAACTTCCGTATAAAAGCCTACTTCCAGATAATTTCTGCCGATTCGGCTCATATCCTTGACGATAACACATCCAATATTTCTTTCTTCAATGTCAGCAGTCAATTGCTTCCAATCCGGTCTGTCAAAGTTTGTGCCGCTATACCCATCATCGGTATAGTGAGCAAGGTTCGTAAACCCCTGTTCTTTGGCATACTTTTCAAGCATTTTCTTCTGGTTTACAATGCTGTTACTGTCTCCATTCAGTTCATCATCTCGTGACAGTCTCTCGTAAAGTGCTGTTATTCTGTTGTTGTCCGGTCACTGCCATATAATCTTGTGATTTGGGAACAGATTTTCTAAAAATGACCATAAAAATGACAGGGCATGTAACCCTGTCATAAAGTCAGAAATTGTTCCTTCCTTTATAGGAGAAATTTGAGGGGATAAACGGAACTGTTTTGTTAATAATATGTAACTGTTTACGAGAACGGAAGGTTGTTATTTTGACACAGCTATGATAACTTATAAAAATTCTTGTTCGTGCTTTTTGAAAAAATTGTAAAAATATTGAACATTTTCTAATTCATTCCATTTTACTACATCATATTCTTTTGTATCTATGTTATATATTTTGGCATTTAGTGTACCAAGCATAAAAGGTGAGTGTGTTGCAATAACAAATTGACATTCCAGTAACCTTGCCAACTTGTTAATTCCATTTGCTAAAAGCACCTGATTAGAGGGTGAAAGAGAAACCTCTGGTTCGTCAAGAAGATATAGCGCATTTGGTTGTAAATATTCTTCAAAGTATTGCATTGAAGTTTCTCCGTTCGAATATTTTTCCTGTGCAAATTTAATATATTCTTCTTGTTTTCTTCCTTCTTTCGAAGATAAAAAGTCTTTTGCTTCCTGTATTGTCATACTTTTCTGCACATAATCGTATTCCATCCCATCCGACAATACTTGCTTTTGCTGAATTTTTTTGATTTCGTACAAAATATCTTCGCTCTTAATATACCTGCTATTTCTTGGGAGATTCTTTATAACGAATCCAAAATCGTCTTCACCCAGACTATACGAACACTCATTTGAAAATGCGTTACAATAATCTACGATTCCAAAAGAATTACTCGTAGCATATTCTTTACCTTTTAGTTGAAGTTTATTTGCAATTATGTTCAATAATGTAGATTTTCCCGAACCATTATTCCCGTAAAAAACTGTAATAGGTGAAAATACAAATGGTTCAATATTTTTTCCACGAAAAACATTATAGGGATATATATTCGGATTTTTCACTTGTTTGTTACTCAACATAAAACTACTTAAATAAATCATTGTGTTCTTACTTCCTCTATCTCAAATACTTCGCAGTACATTATCCACAAATACAATTCATAATCACGCTTATCATCATTTCCTTTTCATCTGGTTTTGATTCTGCAATCATAATCGTCAGTGCTACAAGTGTATGATCGTCAATCAGCTTGTTTCCATCAGCAAACAGGATGCCATTTTTATCAAGGAAATACAGAAACATTGTTGCTGCGATTCGTTTGTTGCCATCGGAAAAGCTGTGATTCTTTGTTATGAAATACAAAAGGTTTGCTGCTTTTTCTTCCAATGTCGGGTAAATATCCTGACCTGCAAAGCTCTGGTAGATATTACCGATGCTGCCCTTAAAGGAATCATCCTTTTCATTGCCAAACAAATCGGAATCAGCTGAAAATTTCATACTGTCAATGACTTGTCTGCATTCTTCATAGGATAAAATATAGACTGTTTTGCTTCCATTCGGGCGTTTCATTGTCTGGTGATCATAATCATCCAGTAAGTCTAAAGCAAGACTGTATTTTTCGATTACTGAAAGTACCTGTTTAGCATCCAGACTGTTCTCTGTTCGCTTCATAATCCGTATCACCTCACCGAGTTGGTTCATACGGTTAGCATTTACAGCATATCCCTGAATTATGTACTGCTTCAAGATGGAGTTTGCCCATTTACGAAACTGGACACCCCGTGTGGATTTTACACGATAACCAACGGAGATAATCATATCAAGATTATAGTGTTCGATATTTCTTTCTACCTCACGTCCACCTTCCATTTGAACTGTCGCAAAATTTGCGACAGTTGAGTTATCGAGTTCCTCTTTTAGGGCATTGTTAATATGTTTACCGATGGTTTTTACATCACGGTCAAAAAGCTCTGCCATTTGATTTCGTGTAAGCCATACTGTTTCCTGCTCCCACGAAACAGGTACATTCAGTTCTAATGTTCCATCTTTAAATGTAATAAACTCATTTTTCATTTGGTCATCTCCATTTCGTTTATAGTTTGTCAAATAAGAATCTGTTTATTCCTCATCCTTTTTCGCCCGACACTTATATACATTATACTGATTTTTACATTGCGGAGAACAGAACTGCACATTGGAGCGGCTGGCTACAAATATCTTTCCACAGTGCTTGCATAGTTTCAGCGTAGAGTTTTCATCCGTTATCATAAAGGAAAACATCATCTGAATGGCAAGTAAAAGGAATGGAAATCCCATACAATAGTGGGCTTATCCAAAAGTTCTAGGTGGTAAGTCGGGGCGATGCCGCCGAAACATTCCATTCCTTTTCGGTACACATTCCGTTCTGCTTCCTCCAACGCATCATAATCCTGATAATACAGAAAGCTGGTAACAAAGGTAAAAGCCCAGTCAGAGAATACCGTGGTAATCCATTCATAGCTTTCAGCATATTCCTTTTGAAAGCTCATAAGCACTGCTTGTGGCTTATCTTGTAAAGTCATAATTACCGCAGACATTTCCTGGCTATCTGTATTCCACATAGATTCCCGACCTTTTTTTTACAAAAGAGATCTTGTCAAAAAGAAAGAAGTAGGCGAGGTAATCTTCCGTAGAAAATTATCTAATATCTCATTTTATCCATAGATACCCGAATTCTGCATAGTTCTTATATTATCCCTTAGAAAGTCAAACTCATGTATATCTGAAATAATGTAATGCATAGTGAATCTCCTTTAATATGGAATTATTATAACATATACGGATTATGAATTTTATTAAATCTTAATATTTTCACTCTTTCATTTTTAAGAAATATATGCTAACATACATTTAAAGCATTCATATTCTTTTTTCTATGACGTAAGTCATTTCTATTTTCTAAATTGAAATCAATGCTTTATACCCAATTTAATTTTATAAGGCAGGAAGTTTTTATTTAGGATTAATGGCTTTTTCTGCCTGAAAGGAGTACATATGAATAATGAAACTGTAAACAGAAAATACAAGGATACCGTATTCAGGCTTTTATTCAAAGATAAGTCTAATCTTCTCTCACTCTTTAACGCGGTTAACGACACCGACTTTTCCGATGAAAACGATATCAAGATAACTACCCTTGAAAATGCCATATATATGACGAGCAAGAATGATATTTCCTGTATCATAGATATGAAGCTTAACCTTTTTGAACATCAGTCAACAGTCAACCCGAACATGCCATACCGCAACCTTGAATATGTGACAAAGTGTTTTAAAAGATATGTTGGTAATTTTGATATATATACCGGCAAAGCCCTTACCTTACCTAATCCTAAGTTTGTTGTATTTTATAACGGTGTTAATGAGCAGCCGCCAATCAGGGTAATGCGTCTGTCCGATTTATATGCCCATAAGGACGAGATACCTAATCTTGAACTTGTGGTTATCCAGTACAATATCAATAACCTGGCGGATTGCACCTTAATGGACAGATGTGAACCACTTAAGGAATATTCAGAGTTTATCGGATGCATCAGAAGCAATCTCAAAACAATGGATAAGGGAGAGGCAGTGGATTCAGCCATTGATTATTGTATCGGAAACGGTATTCTTAAGGATTTTCTCACTAATAACAGAAATGAGGTCAGGTCAATGAGTTTATTTGAATTTGATGCGGAAGAACATGAAAAGGTGATAAAGCAGATAGCGTATGAAGATGGCAGGGCTGAACTTATATTATCGATGTTTAATTCCGGTAAGACACCGGAACAGATTTCCGATTTCTGCGGATTAGATTTGAAAGAAGTGGAAAAGGTTATAAAATCCCCAATGTAAAATCAAATAATAATCCTCTTTATTTTTCTATAGTCTTGTGCTAACATACAACTAAAGCATTCATATTCTTTTTTCTATGACGTAAGTCATTTCTAATTTCTAAATTGAAATCAATGCTTTATACCCAATCTAATTTTATAAGGCAGGAAGTTTTTGTTTAGAATTAATGGCTTTTTCTGCCTGGAAGGAGAACATATGAATAATGAAACTGTAAACAGAAAATACAAGGATACCGTATTCAGGCTTTTATTCAAAGATAAGTCTAATCTTCTCTCACTCTTTAACGCGGTTAACGACACCGACTTTTCCGATGAAAACGATATCAAGATAACTACCCTTGAAAATGCCATATATATGACGAGCAAGAATGATATTTCCTGTATCATAGATATGAAGCTTAACCTTTTTGAACATCAGTCAACAGTCAACCCGAACATGCCATACCGCAACCTTGAATATGTGACAAAGTGTTTTAAAAGATATGTTGGTAATTTTGATATATATACCGGCAAAGCCCTTACCTTACCTAATCCTAAGTTTGTTGTATTTTATAACGGTGTTAATGAGCAGCCGCCAATCAGGGTAATGCGTCTGTCCGATTTATATGCCCATAAGGACGAGATACCTAATCTTGAACTTGTGGTTATCCAGTACAATATCAATAACCTGGCGGATTGCACCTTAATGGACAGATGTGAACCACTTAAGGAATATTCAGAGTTTATCGGATGCATCAGAAGCAATCTCAAAACAATGGATAAGGGAGAGGCAGTGGATTCAGCCATTGATTATTGTATCGGAAACGGTATTCTTAAGGATTTTCTCACTAATAACAGAAATGAGGTCAGGTCAATGAGTTTATTTGAATTTGATGCGGAAGAACACGAAAAGGCGATAAAGCAGATAGCATATGAAGATGGCTATGACAAAGGTGAAGAGGCAGGTGCTATCAGGGGCAGGGCTGAACTTATATTATCGATGTTTAATTCCGGTAAGACACCGGAACAGATTTCCGATTTCTGCGGATTAGATTTAAAAGAAGTGGAAAAGATTATTGAACAATCAGATGGAAATTCACTGGATAATTAAATGGTTTGGAAAATACACATGATAATCGTTACGAAAATCCGATGAAAACGATATCATAATAACTATCCCTGTACAATATCAATAACCTGATGGATTGCACCTTAATGGACAGATGTGAACCCCTTAAGGAATATTCAGAGTTTATCGGAAACGGTATTCTTAAAGATTTTCTCACTAATAACAGAAATGAGGTCAGGTCAATGAGTTTATTTGAATTTGATGCGGAAGAACACGAAAAGGCAATAAAGCAGATAGCGTATGAAGAATCTGTAAAGGACATTATTAAAGCTTAAATTATTATAAAATATTAATATGTCTACGGTTTTCTTATTTCCTTGACATCCCAACATCAAAAATATAAAGTATGTATTAGAATAAGCAGAATAGTAGGAGATGCAAGTATGAGAATTTTTGTGACAGGCGTTGCAGGACAGTTGGGTCATGACGTCATGAATGAGCTTAACAAGAGAGGACATGTGGGAATCGGAAGTGATATTGCAGAGCAATATCAGGGAGTCGGGGATGGTTCTTATGTGACTAAAGCTGAGTATATATCGCTTGATATAACGGATAAAGAAAGCGTGGACAAGGTTATAGGCGAAGTAAAACCGGATGCGGTAATTCACTGCGCAGCCTGGACTGCGGTTGATCTGGCAGAAGATGAGGATAAGAAAGATAAAGTCAAGGCAATTAATGCAGACGGAACAGAAAATATTGCCAGGGCCTGTAAGAAATATGATTGCAAGATGATGTATATATCAACAGATTATGTCTTTGACGGACAGGGAGAGACACCATGGGAACCGGACTGCAAAGATTATAAGCCTCTCAATGTTTATGGTGCTACTAAGCTTATGGGAGAACAGGCAGTAAGTGGTATTCTTGATAAATATTTTATTGTCAGAATTGCATGGGTGTTCGGTGTCAATGGTAAGAATTTTATCAAGACAATGCTTAACGTCGGCAAGACCCATCCACAGGTGAGGGTTGTGAGTGACCAGATTGGTACGCCGACATATACGCTTGACCTTGCAAGACTTCTTGTGGATATGATTGAGACAGAGAAATACGGATATTATCATGCAACTAATGAAGGCGGATATATAAGTTGGTATGATTTTACCTGCGAGATTTTTAAACAGGCAGGATATGATACCAAGGTAGTTCCTGTAACAACGGCTGAATATGGAATATCTAAGGCGGCAAGGCCTTTTAACAGCAGACTTGATAAGAGCAAGCTTGTGGAAAACGGATTTAAGCCATTACCAACATGGCAGGACGCCGTAGCCAGATATTTGAAAGAGATTATGTAATATGGAAAAATATTTTGTACCCAAAATTGACACCCCTTTAAAGGGAGTGGTGACTGTTCCGGGGTCTAAGAGCATGACGAACCGTGCACTTTTGCTTGCGACATTGTCAGAAGAGGAGTCCGTATTAAGAGGCGTACTTTTCAGTGATGATTCCAGACATTTTTTAGCTTGTCTTCAAAGTCTTGGATTTTTACTTGAAATTGATGAAAATGAAAAAGTTGTTAAAATCAAAGGAACAGGCGGCAGAATTCCATATAAGACAGGAACAATAGACGTGGGAAGTGCGGGAACGGCAGCAAGGTTTCTGACTGCGATGTTGGCACTTTCTGACGGCGAATATACCGTGATGTGCTCAGAGCAGATGGAAAAAAGACCTATGGCAGAGCTATTCAATGTTCTCACAGAAATGGGTGCGAGGTTTGAATATCTTAAGAACGAGGGTCACCTTCCCGCAAAGGTTATTGGCAATGGCGGAGTCTGCAAGGATATAACCATGGACATAAGCCGCAGCACACAGTTTCTTAGTGCAATGCTTATGGTGACTCCTGTGACCAGAAGCGGTATCAGAATCAGGATTACAAGTGAAAAAAAGACAGGCGCCTACATTGAGATTACTATGGATATGTTGAGAGAATTTGGCATTAATGTTACTTTTGATGGTGAAGAATATATCGTAAATGGTAATCAGAAAGCTGCTATAGGTGACTACTACATTGAACCTGATGTGTCGGCAGCCTGCTATTTTTATGCAATGGCGGCAGTTACGGGCGGCAAAATTACTGTAAGAAATGTCTTTGAATCTTCAGTTCAGGGTGATATGAAATTTCTTAATGTTTTGGCAGAAATGGGATGTGAAGTTACAGAGACAAAAGATGGAATTACAGTCAGCAGGACAGGCGGTTTGAAGGGCATAGATGTCAATATGAATAATTTTTCGGATCAGGCATTGACACTTGCGGCAATAGCACCATTTGCTGACGGAGATACGGTTATCAGGAATGTAGGACACATAAGAGGTCAGGAATGTGACAGAATGGCAGCCATAATTAATGAGCTGACAAAATGCGGTGTTGCCTGTCATATATCAGGAGACGATATTTTTATATCATCCGGAGCAGTCCACGGCGCAGAAATAGAGACTTATGATGACCATAGGGTAGCGATGGCATTTACCGTTACGGGACTTGTGACAGGCGGAATGGTAATAGATAATCCGATGTGCTGCAGGAAAACTTTTGAGAACTATTATGAAGTATTAGAAAAGCTTATTGAGGAAAATAACGATGGAAAAAGATGAACGCTGGGATATTTATGATGTAAATAAAAAGGTTACGGGAAGAACTATGAGGCGCAACGATTTCTGCCTTAAGGATGATGAGTATCATCTTACGGTTCTTGGAGTAGTGTCAAGACCGGACGGAAAGTATCTTATAACCAGACGTGCAATGGACAAGGTGTGGGCACCGGGGGCATGGGAAGTTTCAGGCGGTGCCTGTATGGCAGGTGAAGAGTCCTACGATGCTGTTAAGAGAGAGGTTCTTGAAGAAACAGGGCTTGATGTAAGCAATGCGGATGGAGGCTTTGTTTTTACATATCACAGAGAGAATCCGGGTAAAGGTGACAACTATTTCGTGGATGTTTACCATTTTGTAATGGATTTTGATGAAAATGATGTTATTCCACAGGAAACGGAGACCAATGGTTTTATGTTAGCCAGCCATGAACAGATAAAAGAGTTTGCGAAAAACGGTAATTTTTTACATTATGACAGTATTAAACGGGTTTTTGAATAGAAAATCTTGAAAAATACGTTTTCTTGTTGTAAAATATAGGATAATATTTTTAGGCTAGTTGAAATGGCGTTAGGAGGCACACCCGTGAACAATCAGGAAATGATGCAGCTGTTACCTGAACTCGATAGTCAGTATGAGGAATTGGTACAGTATTGTAAGAAATCAGGTACAATAGATCAGAGTCTATATATGGAATATGACGTTAAGAGAGGTCTTCGAGACAGCAACGGTAAAGGCGTGCTGACAGGACTTACTGAGATATCCGATGTAGTGGCTTTTGATATTATTGATGGGGAACCGGTACCTTGTGACGGCAGACTTTACTTTCAGGGTCAGAATGTGAATAATCTTGTAAGAAAGGCACACAACAGGAGATTCCTTTTTGAAGAGACAACGTATCTTCTGCTTTTCGGAAGTCTTCCTACAGAACATCAGTTGAAGCAGTTTATTAATATTTTAGGCGGTCTTCGTGAACTTTCGGGACAGTTTGTACGTGATGTAATTATGAAAGCACCTTCCGCTAATATTATGAATGCACTTGAGAAGAGTATAGTTACACTTTATTCTTATGATGAGAATCCTGAGGATATCTCTGTTGAAAATGTTTTACGCCAGTCGCTCCAGCTTATTTCAAAGGTGCCGGTAATTTCAGTTTTTGCATATCAGTCTTATATGCACTTCAAGAAGAATGATGTGTTGATTATCCGTAATCCGGACCCTGAGTGTTCTACAGCCGAGAATATTTTAAGAATGTTAAGACCTGACGGTAAATATACAGAACTTGAAGCCAAAGTGCTTGATGTTGCACTTGTTCTTCATGCGGAACACGGTGGTGGTAATAACTCTACTTTTACGACACATGTTGTTACGTCTTCGGGAACAGATACTTATTCAACAATAGCATCTTCAATAGCATCATTAAAGGGACCTAAGCATGGCGGTGCCAACCTTAAGGTTCAGAAAATGATAGAAGATATTAAGTGCCATGTTACTGATTGGGAGGATGAGAAGGCTCTCACAGGCTATCTCCAGAAGATACTTGATAAGCAGGCTTTTGATAAGGCAGGACTTATTTATGGAATAGGACATGCGGTATATACCCTTTCGGATCCGAGAGAAGTTCTTCTCAAAGAGTATGCTTATAAGCTTGCCATGGAGAAAGGACATCTTAAAGAGTATGAGCTTCTTGACAGAATTGAAAATATATCTAAGAAGCTTGTTGCACAGTCAAGAAATACCTTAAAGCCAATATGTGCCAATGTGGATTTTTACAGCGGATTCGTATATACGATGCTTGGAATTCCTGAAGAACTTTTTACACCAATCTTTGCAATTGCAAGAATTGCCGGATGGAGTGCGCATCGTCTTGAAGAACTTGTCAACAAAGGCAAGATAATCAGACCGGCATATAAGTATGTGGGACATCATGTTGACTATGTAGATATCGCAGACAGAAAAGAAAGAGAAATATAATATATAAGTCCTCTTGAAGTTTTTTCAGGAGGACTTTTTATGTAGAAAGGAGATGAAATATTTGACATTACAGCAGCTTATGTATTATGTGACAACTGCCGAATGTGGAAATATTACTGAGGCGGCAGAAAAGCTTTTTATCTCACAGCCAAGTCTCAGTAATGCGATTCACAATCTGGAAAGAGAAATGGGAATAGTTGCTTTTGTAAGATCTAATAAAGGCGTGGTGCTTACAAGAGATGGGGAAAAACTTTTATCATTCTCAAGAATGTTGCTTGAACAGGCAGATATTATGAAGGAACATTTTGGGACAGGGGAAAAGAGAACTCCGAAATTTTCGGTATCCTGCCAGCATTATTCGTTTGCGGTTAATGCTTTTGTGGACCTTATTAAAGAATATGATGCCGACCAGTACAGTTTTATTATCCGGGAAACACAGACGGGTGAGATCATTGATGACGTAGCCGGGGGCAGAAGTGAGATTGGAATTATATACCTTTCGGAAAATAATGAAGAAGTTCTTAGTAAGATGTTAAAAAAGAATGAGCTTGTGTTTGAGGAATTGTTTATTGCAAATCCACATGTGTTTATCTGCAAGGAACATCCTCTTGCAAAAAAAGATATTATCAAAGTGGAAGAGTTGAAAGCATATCCGTATCTTGTTTTTGAACAGGGAGAAAAAAATTCATTTTATTATGCGGAAGAATTTTTAAGCATGCTTGATTTCCCAAAGAATATACAGGTCAGGGACAGGGCGACACTTTTCAATCTTGTAATAGGACTAAATGGTTTTACAGTTAGTTCAGGTGTAATTGACCGTAAGTTAAACAGTGAAAGCATTATTGCCAAACCACTTGATGTAAATTGTTATATGAAAATCGGGACGATAAGAAAGAAAAATATTATGTTCAGCAAATATGCTTTTTCATATATGGAAGCATTAAAAAAGCATCTGTCCATAGTTTTAAAATATGAATAACTGCATTTTTAATGTATTTTTCAAAAAATATTTATACTGATATACTATCCACAAGTTAAGAAAACGGAGGATTGAATATGAGTAATTTACAGACACCTTTCAGATACGATTTTGTAGGCAGTTTTTTAAGACCTGATAAATTAAAAGAAGCAAGAAGAAAGTTTGATAACGGAGAATCCGATTATGCTGCGTTAAAAAAAGTTGAAGACGAGTGTATCGTTGAACTTGTAGCAAAAATAAAGGAGCTCGGTTACCATGTAATTACAGACGGTGAGTTCAGAAGAGCAACATGGCATCTCGACTTTATGTGGGGATTTGATGGTGTAGGACATACACCTACAGAAACAGGACTTCCTTTCCACGGAGAAGCAGCGATGGTTGATGATACATATATAGTCGGCAGAATCGGTTTATCAAAAGAGCATCCGTTTGTCGAACATTTCAGATTCGTTAAAGCATTAGAAGACGAGAATACAGTAGCAAAACAGACCATGCCTTCGCCTGCTCAGGTTCTGGCACAGTTTACAATGCCATTTAACAGATTAAATACAGAAAAAGTATACAGCGATGACAAAGAGCTTGAAGACGATATTGTGGCAGTTTACAAAAAGGTTATTGATGACCTTTATGCCGCAGGCTGCAGAAACATCCAGTTAGATGACTGTACATGGGGTATGTTTGCGGACAAAATAGGACATACACTTTACGGAACAACAAGGGAAGGACTTAGCGAATTCCAGAAAGCACATAAGGATATCAATAACAGGGTTATTGCCAACGCACCAAAGGATATGATTATTAATACCCATGTCTGCCGCGGTAATTTCCATTCAACCTATGCAAGCGAGGGTGCTTACGATTCTGTTGCGGATGTTTTATTCGGTGAAGAAAATGTAAATGCATACTTCCTTGAATTTGATGACGAGAGATCAGGCGGATTTGCTCCTCTTGCAAAAGTATCCGGAGATAAAAAAGTCGTTCTCGGACTTATAACAACAAAGTCTCCTAAGTTAGAGGATAAACAGCTTGTCATTGACAGAATTCATGATGCGGCCAAATACATTCCTCTCGACAGATTATATTTAAGTCCACAGTGCGGTTTTGCTTCCTGCGAAATCGGAAATAAACTTACAGAAGAAGAACAGTGGGCAAAACTTAAACTTGTAAAAGAAATTGCCACAGAAGTCTGGGGCTAGGATTAAACATAGGCTTTATGCATTCACGCATAAAGCCTTTTATAATGGATGAAAAAAAGATATTAAATTTTCTTGAAAAGCAGGGAGAATATAATTCCGGGGATTATAACCGCAGCCATAGGGAACAGCAGACTTCCCGTAAGTGCTGCAAGTTGTAAAAAAGGTGCCATAATAATGACTGCACCCGTAAACATAATTATGGATGACAGACAGAGAAACAGACGAAGGCTGTTAAAAGGCATACATGATTTGGCTACGGCTGCCAGGCTTATAAAACCTACAGAAAGATACATTAAAAGATTGCATTGCAATTCATTTATGCTGAGTGCCGGACTTATAAGGAGAAATACAAGGCAGCAGGCGAATATGGCAATGCTGTCAGGCAATGCACTTGTAACCGCATTCCGTAAAAAAGTACCTTCGACTTTGCGGTCATTCTTTTCAAATGACATAAAAAATGCAGGAAAAGCTTCTATTACCGCATCTATCAATGTAATCTGAATCGGAATAAACGGAAAATCCCTGTTAAAGAACAGGCATAAAATACAAAGCAGTACGGAATAAATTGTTTTTATGAAAAAGACACCGGCCGATTTAGTCATATTATTTATGACACGGCGGCCTTCTGAAATAACGTCTTTTAACACGCCAAAATCCGAATCCAGAAGAACCAACTCTGCGGTCTGTTTGGCGGCATCACTGCCGTTTCCCATTGCAATGGAACAATCCGCTTGACGTAATGCCAGTAAATCATTGACTCCGTCGCCTGTCATGGCCACTTTATTGTTATTTTTCTGCAATGCCCTGACGATGATACGTTTTTTCTCAGGAGTAACCCTGCCAAAAATTGTGTATTTTACGGCAGCCTGTTCCAAGGATTCGCCATCTAAACCGGACACATCTATATAATTATCATTATCTTTAATACTACACTGACCTGCGATGCAGGAAGCGGCAACCGGATTGTCACCGGATATGACTTTAATTTCTACATCCTGATTTTTAAAATATTTAACGGATTCCGACGCATTTTTCCTAAGGACATCGGAAAGGACAATCTTACCGGCAAGAGTAATGTTGCGGGGTGTTATCTCATTGGTGTTACAGATACCTACATAGAGGATTCGCCGGCCTTTTTTCATTAACTGCATAACATCGGAGGAAATATTGCAGGTCAGCTTTTCGGGAGCACCGAGTACGAGTGTACGTCCGTCTTTCAGCGCAACGGTTGAATATTTTCTCTCTGAAGAAAAAGGCGTTGTTGAAACGATTTCGTAAGAGGAGGCGGCTGTAAAGTAATGCTTTACTGCCTTAAAAGTGGAATTGTTATCATCGGTGTGTTTAATGTAGGTCGAAAGGAGTTTATTAAATTCGTTCTTATCAATTTCCATTGAGACCTTTTCTACTTTAAGACTTCCCTCTGTAAGTGTTCCGGTCTTATCAAGACAAAGGATGTTGCAATGGGCAAGGTTTTCAATGGAATTTAATTCCCTTACCAGAACGTGTTTCCTGGAGAGATTGATTACACCTGTGGCAAGTCCTATGCTTATTAACAACACAAGTCCTTTAGGCAACATTCCGAGAAGCCCGGCAGAGGTTGCCACTACGGCTTCCGAAAGGGTATTGTGACGGACTGCAAAGGACTGGATAAATAAAAGTATTCCAAGTGGCACAATTATAAAACCCGTGAGTTTTGTGACTTTGCTCATGGATGTTATCAGTTCTGATTTGGCAACATCAGTCTTTTTAACTTCATCTACCATCCTTGAAGTAAAACATGCAGAGCTTTCGCATAATGCTTTTGCGGTTGATTTACCTGAAATAATGCTGCAGCCCGCTAAAATCGTGTCGCCCGGATGATGTGTTACAGGCTCGGATTCTCCCGTAACAATGGATTCATCAACTTCCACGGAACCTGTAACAACAGTACAGTCAGTGCAGACAGAAGCACCTGAGTATAGAAGTAATATGTCACCGGTTCTGATTTTTTCAGGGGTAACCACTTCTTCAATGCCGCCTTTTAAAAGTGTTGCATGGGGGCGTGACTGAAGCGACAGCTTTTCAATCTGTTTTTTTGCCTTTATTTCCTGAATTATGCCGACAACGGTATTGGTCATGACAATAGTTATGAATAACAGGTTCTTAAAAGCACCTACATAGGCAAGCATAACAGCGATTATTACGTTTAATAAATTAAATACGGTACAGATATTGTCATTTAATATCCGGGGTATGGTTTTGGTTACTTTATTCATGTATATAATTTTATGCAGAAGAAATGCTTTTTAATACAATAATTATACGTTAAGAATCAGAGAAAAACTGATGAATTGTCAACCTGAATAAAAATATGGTTGACAATTAGAAAATTAACTACTATACTTCAAAAGGAATTTATAGGAGGAAACCTCATAAAGAGGAAAAAGAAAAAATGGCAAAAAAATATTTTAACACCAAATCAATCGTATTAATGGCATTGTTTGCTGCACTTTTATGTGTGTCTGCATATATCAGCATTTCATTACCTATTCCGGGAGCACCACATCTTACATTGGTAAACTTTATGGTCTTACTTATATCTTTTGTGCTTCCTGCATTTCAGCCGGCACTTGTAGTTGCAGTATGGATGCTTCTTGGAATCGTCGGCGTTCCTGTATTTATCGGAGGTGCCACAGGAATCGGATATCTTATCGGACCATGGGGTGGATATACATTATCATTTATCGTAGTTGCGATACTTGCTCCTATTGTAAGAGGCAAAAAATACAACCGAATTAAATTTACAATCCTTTCCGTAGCCGCAGCACTTTTAATAGATTTTCTTGGAATGCTCTGGCTTACATTTATTGGCGGACACTCAATCAAGTATTCATTTACATACGGTTTTGTGCCATTCCTTCCATTGGATTTAATCAAGGCTGTTGTTGTTGCACAGATTGTACCGCTGTTCAGAAAAGTTATTGCTGAACAGAGCGAATAGATTTTCTACCACGGATAGCCTGTAGCATATTGGTTAAAGAATGACTATGGGTTGAACCGGCTTCAAAAGGTCAGAACTTTTGAAGCCGGTATTTTTTGCACTTTTTTGTAATTGGGAATGAATTGAACTTATATTATATTCTGCTATTAATCCACTTAAGCACATCCTCATAAACAATATTTCGGTCAATATCGTTAAGAATCTCATGTCTCATGTCAGGATAAAGCTTTAATGACACATCGGAAATTCCGATGTGTTTGTAGGTGTCATAGACTTTTTTAGGACCTTTACCGTAATTTCCCACAGGGTCACACATTCCCGCAATTACAAAAATAGGGAGTGACTTAGGAATTGATACAAGGTTCTTCGGATTGTCCACATAGTGTAATATTGAAAATAACGTTTTGAAACCATTGCTGGTAAATGGAAAACCGCAAAGAGAATCTTCGTTGTATTTTTTTAGAACATCGTCATTACGGACAACCCAGTCGTTCTTTCCTGTGGGATTGGCTATTTTTTTATTATAGCCGCCGAAAGAAAGACGGTTAATCAGCCCGGACTTATTATGTCCCTTTGAAAAAATGCCGGAAATTGAGGATAAAATCTTACCAAAACCTGTAACAATGGCAGGCTTCGTTCCTGTTCCGCAGATAATTGCACCACGGATACCTTTTCCATACATGGTAAGATATTTTCTCGCAATAAATGAACCCATACTGTGACCAAGTATAAAATAAGGAAGTCCAGGATATTCGCCTTCAGTCATCTTCTTAAGGCGGTGGACATCACGGACCACAATTACATCTGCATTATCTTTTGCAAAATAACCCAATTCCTCGGATAATACGGTAAGACCATGTCCCAGATGGTCATTGCCGACTACAATAAAACCGTTGTCACACATAAAAGATGCAAATTCATCGTATCGTTCCATATGTTCCTGCATACCGTGAATAATCTGTAATATGCCCTTTACGGGAACGTTGTCATTCTGCCACTTATATGCCTGACATTTGTGTATACCGTCTCTTGACAGGTATGTAAATCTTGATTTAGTAACCATACACCCTCCAAAATTTTTTATTAACTCATTATATCATAAACATTGATTTTTTAAAACGAATATTATAAAATTAGCTGTGATTATAATTTTTATGGAGGAAAGATATGATCGAATTAAGTAAAAACGGCGTATATCTCGTTAATGGAACACAGGTTGTTGATGAGAACAACTTAGATGAACTTAAAGCATTAACAGGAAGCGTACCGGTTAAAGAAGATGCGGCGAAGAATACTATTGCTTACGGAATCCTTGAATCCCACAATGTTTCGGGAAATATGGACAAGCTTCAGATAAAGTTTGATAAATTGACATCTCATGATATCACATTTGTAGGTATAATCCAGACCGCAAGAGCCAGCGGACTCGAGAAGTTCCCTATTCCTTATGTACTTACCAACTGTCATAACAGTCTTTGTGCGGTAGGCGGTACAATTAATGAGGATGACCATATGTTTGGTCTTACCTGCGCCAAGAAATACGGCGGAATTTATGTACCACCTCATCAGGCAGTTATTCACCAGTTCGCAAGGGAAATGCTTGCCGAGAGCGGTAAGATGATTCTTGGTTCTGACAGCCATACAAGATACGGAGCTCTTGGTACAATGGCAGTCGGAGAAGGCGGACCTGAACTTGTTAAACAGTTATTATGCAAGACATACGATATAGACCGTCCGGGTGTTGTGGCAATTTACCTTACGGGAGAACCTGTGAAGGGTGTTGGTCCGCAGGACGTTGCAATTGCCATTATCGGAGCAGTATTTGCTAACGGTTATGTTAAGAATAAAGTAATGGAATTTGTAGGTCCCGGCGTATCTAACCTCAGTGCCGATTTCAGAATTGGTGTGGATGTTATGACAACAGAGACAACCTGTCTTTCATCAATCTGGAGAACAGATGATAAGATTAAAGACTTTTATGATATACATGGAAGAAGCGAAGCATACAAAGAACTTAATCCGGGTGCCGTTACTTATTATGACGGAGCGGTATTTGTTGAACTTGACAAGATTAAGCCAATGATTGCAATGCCATTCCATCCAAGTAACGCTTACACAATAGAAGAACTTAATGCCAACCTTGAAGATATTCTTCATGACTGTGAGCAGAAAGCGAAGATAAGTTTTGGAGATAAGGTACAGTTCAATCTTACCAATAAGATTAAAAACGGCAGACTTTATGTTGACCAGGGTATTATCGCAGGCTGTGCCGGCGGCGGATACGAAAATATCTGTGATGCGGCAGACATATTAAGAGGCAAATCAATCGGTGCCGATGAATTTACGCTCAGCGTATATCCTGCAAGTACACCTATTTATGTTGAACTTGCAAGAAACGGCAGACTTGCAGACCTTATGGCGACAGGTGCGATTGTTAAGACAGCATTCTGCGGACCTTGTTTCGGTGCCGGAGATACACCTGCCAACAACGCGTTTTCTATCAGACATTCAACAAGAAACTTCCCTAACAGAGAAGGATCTAAGATACAGAACGGTCAGGTTGCTTCGGTTGCTCTTATGGATGCACGTTCAATCGCTGCAACAGCGGCTAACAAGGGATTCCTTACGGCTGCAACAGATATGGATGTGGAATACACAGGACCTACATATCATTTTGATAAGACAATATATGAAAACAGAGTTTTTGACAGTAAGGGAGTTGCAGACCCTGAACAGGAGATACAGTTTGGTCCTAATATCAAGGACTGGCCACAGATGGTAGAACTTCCTGAAAACCTTATAATCAAGGTTGTATCGGAGATTCATGACCCTGTAACAACAACGGATGAACTTATTCCTTCAGGAGAGACTTCTTCATTCAGATCTAACCCACTTGGACTTGCGGAGTTTACGCTTTCAAGAAAAGATCCTGAATATGTCGGAAAAGCTAAAGAAATACAGAAGGCAGAAAAAGCAAGAGAAGCAGGACAGTGTATGGGTGAAGCTGTACCTGAACTCAGGGAAATTATGCATAAGATTAAGGAAAGCTACGATGTATGTAAGGATAATACAGGTGTAGGAAGTACAATTTTTGCAGTTAAACCCGGGGACGGTTCGGCAAGAGAACAGGCAGCATCATGCCAGAAGGTACTTGGCGGATGGGCCAACATTGCTAATGAATATGCCACAAAGAGATACAGAAGTAACCTTATTAACTGGGGTATGCTTCCATTCATAATTGATAAAGGTGAATTGCCATTTGCTAACGGAGATTATATTTTCATTCCGGGAATCGCCAAGGCTGTTAAGGATAAAGCCTCAGTGATGAAAGCTTATGTAGTCAACAAAGGAATGAAAGAATTTGAGCTTAAGATGGATCCGTTGACAGATGATGAGCGACAGATAATACTTGATGGTTGTTTAATCAATTATTATAAATCACACTAATCATTCAATAGGAGGAAAAGGACAGAATGAATTACACAATTGAAGGCGGTACATTGCCAACACTTATTTTGAACCTCGAAGCAGGCGAAACAATTATGACAGAAGGAGGAGCAATGTCGTGGATGTCTCCTAATATGCTGATGGAGACAACTACCAATGGTGGTTTTGGTAAGATGATGGGAAGAATGTTCAGCGGTGAAAAATTATTTATGAACCGTTATACAGCACAGGGTGGTCCGGGAATGATTGCCATGGCATCAAGTTTACCGGGAAGCATCAAACCATTTGAGATTGTTCCGGGCAGAGAGCTTATCTGTCAGAAATCATCATTTCTTTCATGCACACCGGGCATTGAACTTTCAGTAGCTTTCCAGAAAAGGCTTGGAGCAGGTTTCTTTGGCGGCGAAGGATTTATTATGCAGAAATTATCAGGTCAGGGACTTGCATTTATTGAAATTGACGGATATTGCAAAGAATATGAATTGGCACCCGGTCAGCAGATTATTCTTGATACCGGTTATCTTGCGGCAATGGAAGCAACATGTACAATGGATATTAAGTCAACAGGCGGCGTTAAGAATGCTTTATTTGGTGGAGAAGGTTTCTTTAACACGATTGTAACAGGTCCTGGTAAAGTATACGTTCAGTCAATGCCAATGAGCAAAATGTTTGGCGCGTTAGGATCAACTAACAAATAATAAACGATATACGGATAGTTTTTACGGAAGCGGCATGATCTTTTGGATTATGCCGCTTTTTATATATAAAAATGTAATAAATAATAGCTTCCCAGAATATATTATTAAAAAAGGTGTTTTTTATGCTTAATTATTTATGGGCATTTATGGTTCTTGCAGGGACTTTGTATGGCATGATAACAGGTAATGTGGATAAAATAACAGATGCACTTCTTACAGGAGGTGGATCTGCGATTGATATGGCAATGACATTGTTTGGAGTTGTTGCACTTTGGACAGGGTTAATGAACATTGCCATGAAAAGCGGTCTTATTAACTGTATACAGGAAAAATTATCGCCGGTTGTAACATTTCTTTTTCCCTCCGTTCCTAAGGAACATAGAGCAAGAAAATATATAACCGTTAATCTTGTTTCTAATTTTCTTGGATTAGGTGTAGCAGCAACTCCGGCGGGGCTTAAGGCGATGGAAGCACTTTCTGACTTACAGGATGATAAGGCGGGAGAACATATAACGTCTATGTCCTCTGCCATGTGCGCCTTTCTTGTAATAAATATTTCCTCAATCCAGCTTATTCCGATAACAGTAATTGCTTATCGGGCACAGTATGGAAGCATTAATCCTGCGGGAATAATAATACCCGGTATAATAGCAACTTCGGTAAGCACACTGGCCGGAATTATTTTTGTAAAAATAATGGAAAAGAAAGATAAAATTGTACATAAAAACAACAGATAATGGTATAATGAGGGAGAAAAATGTTAATGAACAACAGGAGGAAATCTTATGAAAATTTTATTTTATGATGCAAAACAATATGATATCGAATCTTTTAACAAACAGCTAAAAGATTATCCTGAAATCACAGTTGACTATATAGAAACAGATATAAATGAAAGAACAGCATCTCTCGCGGATGGGTATGATGCCATATGTGCGTTTGTAAGTTCTTACCTTGGTAAGAATACAATAAAAACATTGGGAGAAAAGGGCGTCTCACTTATTCTTATGAGATGCGCGGGTTATAATAATGTTGACCTTGCCACTGCCGATGATCTGGGTATTACAGTGCTTCGTGTTCCGGGATATTCGCCTGAAGCAGTAGCAGAACACGCCATGACACTTGCTATGTGTGTTAACAGAAGAATTCATAAAGAATATATAAAGGTAAGAGAGAATAACTTCAGCCTTGTGGGACTCAAGGGACTTAATTTTTACGGAAAAACAGCGGGTATAATCGGAACAGGTAAGATAGGAGCGGCAATGGCAAGAATCTGTCACGGATTTGGGATGAAAGTAATAGCTTACGATAAGTACCCTAACAAAAATCTCGATTTTATAGAATACAAAGAGTTAGAAGAAGTTTTACGGGAATCTGACCTTATATCTTTACATTGCCCGCTTACTGTGGAGAATTATCATATGATTAATGCCAAGACTATTTCTCTTATGAAGGATAATGTTATTTTTGTAAATACGTCAAGAGGCGAACTTGTTGACACGGAAGACCTGATTGCAGGCATAAGATCAAAAAAATTCCACGGCGTGGGTCTTGATGTGTACGAGGAAGAAGGACACAACGTATTTGAGAACAGGGAGGAAGATATTCTTGAGTCTTCAATTACAGCAAGGCTTCTTTCATTCCCTAACGTAATTATAACCTCCCATCAGGCTTTTTTTACTGAAGAAGCCCTTGAAGCAATAAGCAGGACAACCCTTGATAATGCTATGGATTTCAAGAAAGGCTCAATCAATCAGATGAATCAGGTGAAGTAACCGGAATACGGAGGAAATGATGAGAATAGAATATATCCGCATCAGTAATTTTAAATCAATAGATAATCTGGAAATTAAAGATATAGAAAATGCACTTATTCTCGTAGGACAGAATAATACAGGAAAAAGTACGGTAATAGATGCAATAAGAGCGGTATGTGGTGACTACAAAATACAATTCGCTGATTTTGATGACAGTGGTGCCAATATCGAAATAAGCATAAGACTCAGAATTTTTGACAGTGACCTTGCCAATCTTCAAAAAATGGGATTGGTCAGCCGCTGCCGGAGATATGAACCATGGCTCAGGGAATTTGGAGAACGGCTTCCGTCCTATGTTCCGGATGGAGAAGAATTTGACGAACCTGATGGTGGCGTGTTATCGTTTACCTTTTATGCCAATAGGACAGGAAAAGTAAGGTGGGATGACGGTTTTCATAAAAATAACCAGTGGATTTCAACAATTTTTCCAAAAATATATTACTTGGATGCGGAGAGAAACCTTACCGTATTTTCCAGGGATATGCTTTTTTTGCAGGAAAATGAGGAAATGAAATGTATGAAAGCAGGATGTTGTATTTTTGAGCATGCCAAAAAATGCAACCATTGTTTTTCCTGTATTGGCCTTATAAACAGAAAAACGGTGGAGGAATTGACCGCCTTTGAAACTTCAAAGCTTCTTGAATATAAGACATATCAGATGAATCTTGATGAGTTTTCGGCAAAGGTGAACAGGATATACAGAAGAAACGGAGGACAGGACACCATTGTATATTCAATGAATAATGATTTGGAAAGCATGCTTACCGTGAACACGGAGATTCATACAGATGCAGGCGGATTTACAAGGCCTGTGTCATATATGGGACGGGGAATGAGAAGCATATACATGCTGTCCCTTCTGGAAGCAGATCTGGATGATAGTAATTATCCATGCATCATAATGATGGAAGAACCTGAAATGTCATTACATCCTACATTACAAAAAAAGTCAGGGGATATTCTTTATCGTCTTTCCAAAAAACACCAGGTTATTTTTACAACACATTCGCCTAATCTTCTCCCTAATTTTAACAGCAGGCAGATAAGACAGATGGTCTGTGACAGGGAAGGAAGGTCCGTGGTTAAGGAAAAGACGGATATAAGTGTCATTTTGTCAGATCTGGGATATACGGCAAACGATCTGATGAATGTGAACTTTGTTTTTATTGTTGAGGGAAAACAGGATAAGAGCAGACTTCCTATTCTTCTAAAAAAATATTATAGTGAGATGTATGACGAAGATGGCAATCTCAGCAGGGTTGCGATAATTACTACCAACAGTTGTACCAATATTAAGACCTATGCCAACCTTAAATATATGAATCAGGTGTATATAAGAGACCAGTTTCTGATGATAAGGGACGGTGACGGCAAAAATCCAAAAGAATTGAGAAAACAGCTTTGCAGGTATTACGAGGAGCAGGATTTACGGGACGTAGACCATCTCCCGAGAGTAACGGAGAAGAATGTCCTTATATTAAAATACTATTCTTTTGAAAACTATTTTCTTAATCCCGCGATAATGGCAAAATTAGGTGTCATTAAGTCAGAATCAGATTTTTACAAAATATTTCTTCAGAAATGGAAAGAATATCTGAACAGGATAAGGAGCGGAATACATTTAAAACAGATTATGGGACATGATCTGCAAAGTATACAGGATGTAAAAGATAATATGGAACTTATAAAACGCTATATGCGGGGACATAATGTTTTTGATATTTTTTACGGAAGATATAAAAACAGCGAAACCGAATTGCTTACAAAATATGTTGAGCTTGCACCAAGGGAAGACTTTGCGGATATTCTTAATTCAATAGACCGTTTTATTATATTTGAAAGTAGAAAAAAATAATATGTTAGTGTATAATTACATGACATAGGATACGCAGATACAAAATCATAAAATTTAAGAGGTGACATATGGACGACAACTGTGTTAAAACAGAAGAAACGGGAACATCCGGCAGAAAAAGATTTAAGCTGCCTAATAAATATCTGACAATCGGTCTGGTTGCATTTATTGTAGTTGCAGCATGTATTTTATTTTATTATTTATTTTTTGAAGATAAGTCACTGTTTGGATTTTTCAAAATATCAATCCAAAGCGTAAGGGCATTTATAATAGGTGCGGTTCTGGCATATCTGCTTAAGCCGATATGTGCTATTTTTGAAAACTGGCTTGGCAAGGCTTTTGCTAAATTAAAGAATAGAAAGCGGGCAAAAAATCTGCAGATTAATATAGCAATAGGGTGTACGGCAATATTGTTTGTTGCACTTGTATATGTTCTTTTTGCAGCCATTATTCCTGAGGTAATAGACAGTGTAATGACTATATCTGAGAATGTTCCGGGATGGCTTCAGAATATTTCGGACTGGCTGACAAAGCTTGCAAAGAATAATGCGAATATGCAGGCACAGATTAAAGACTTTTTTACGAATTTCTCAGACAAAGTTGTGGAATTTCTCAATGAATTCCTTATAAATGGCGGCAAAACAGAGATTGTGATTTCAGGTGTTACTAACAGCCTTAAAAGCATACTTGTACTTCTTAAAGATATACTTGTCGGTGGTGTTTCATGTATATACATTCTTCATGAACGTAAGAAATTCGCAGTCCAGGGTAAGATGCTTGTATACAGCATTTTTAAAGGAAAATGGGCGGACAAGGTTATGGAAGAAATCAAGTATACAGATAAGATGTTCAGTGGATTTATTAATGGTAAAATAATAGATTCCATTATCATAGGTATACTCTGTTTCATTGTTACATCACTTTGCAGAATACCATATGCTTTGCTTATAAGCGTTTTTGTAGGCATTACCAATATTATTCCGTTTTTCGGACCTTTTATCGGAGCAATTCCGTCGGCACTTATTGTCCTTATGATAAGCCCTATAAAGTGCCTGTATTTTATCATAATAATTGTGGCAATCCAGCAGTTTGACGGTAATATTCTCGGACCTAAGATACTCGGCAACAGTACAGGACTTTCAAGTTTCTGGGTACTCTTTTCCATTACATTTTTCGGCGGTATATGGGGATTTGCCGGAATGGTTTTAGGTGTACCTGTTTTTGCGGTACTCTATGATATTATAAGAAGACTTGTGAAAAAGGGCCTTGATAAGAGAAACAGAACAGAAATGTATGATGAATACGAACTTGACAGGCATATAGAGATTCAGGAAAGAGCAGAAGCTAAGGCAAAGAGGGTAAGCAGACTTACCAGATTTAAGTCATATAAAGTTCATCCTGATGATGATAAGAATAAAAATTAATAATTATCAAAGTAACCGGAGCATAGAATAGTAGTAATTCTATGCTTCGGTTATTTTATGAAAATAATAATATATCTTTCGGAGTTTATGATTCCGATTACTGCAATTTTTATTGTGGGTTATGGTCTGATAAAAAAACAGAAAGTCTATGAACAGTTTATTGATGGGGCAAAGGACGGACTGGGGACTGTCCTTTCAATAATTCCTACACTTATTGGATTAATGATAGGTGTTAAGGTTATAAGCGCATCCGGTCTGTTATTGTGGATTGCCAAGGCCATCGGAAAATATACTACACATATCGGAGTACCGGCGGATGTGATTCCGATTATTATAGTAAGATTTTTCTCATCAAATGCGGCAAATACATTATGCCTGGATTTATTTGAGCGGTGTGGGACGGATTCTTATGAGGGATTCCTCGTGAGTATCATTATGAGCTGTACGGAGACAATATTTTATACTTTAAGTGTATATGCTACGGCGGCAAAGGTTACCAAAACACGATGGACTCTTGCAGGAGCATTTATAGCAACAATGGCAGGAGTTGCTGCAAGCGTAGTTATTACGAGTATGGTAATATAAAAAAAAGAAGCCCTTGGCGTATGGTATATTATACGTCAGGGGCTCCCATATTATATGTCAAATACCCCACAAACTGTAGTAAGTTAAAAAAGTAAATAAGTATACTTTGGTATGCCGATAGGATTTTACTACAGTTCTCTTTGAATAAGTGAAGAGCTAATAATTATCTTCATAGTATAATTTTAGCATAAAAAACTTTTTTTAAAAGGGGTGATGCGCAAATGGTAAAAATATTGCAAATTTTGTATTTTTTGGGGGTTTTCGTGAACGTCTATGACCGAGAATGACTGAAAAAGACCGAGAATGATTGAGAATGACCGACTTAGACCTAAAAAACAGTGAATATATTCACAATATAATCCCTTTTTCACTTTATAGGAAATTTCTCAAATCGTCAGAAATGGTGTATAATGAACTGGAAATAAAAAATGACATGACAAAAGAGCGAATGTGTTGGATTCGCCATGACGTTGTTTATGAAGTTTTTTTTGTGGTAAACTTCTAAAACCAACATAGAGGTACCACATTTGGAACAACAGAGAGGGTCGTATCCGAAAGAGAGCAGAATGGACTGCCGCCAGTCCTGAATAGAACGTATGAAACGTTGTTTTTCAGCAGAAACACATTTACGGAGCTTCTTTTCCTGCTTATGATGTTTTGCATATATCCCATAGTAGCGGAGCATTTTGAAATGTTTTTCGGGGATATGGACAATCAGTTTTTTGATGAAGTCCAAAGCAGGGATGGTTTCGGTAACAGTTTTGTCATCTTCGTGTCTGGTAATGAAAAAGTTACATTTTCACCGTCATAATGATCAATACGGGATGTAGCAATAACAGGTCTGCCGAGATATCGGCTGATGTATTTAATGGTAATATCAGGGGTGCAGAGATTCGGCTTTACACGAACATAAAACCCATCCGCGTGATTCGTGTACATTTCATTTTTAACTTTACGAAAAGATGGGCCAATACAGGAAACAAGCTGCTCAAGCAGTACTTTACGGAAGGCATTCCGAAGAAAGTTATAATCAAAATGTTTGACAGGGCGCCATGGGATGATATAGCCGGCGCCGCCTTCGGAAATGAGGGCGTGGATGTGGGGATTCCATTTTAGATCACGCCCAAAGGTGTGAAGGACACAGATGAATCCGGGGGTAAAGTTTTCAGCTTTATTCATTTTGGAAAACATGCGGAGGATAACATCGCGGACAGAATGGAATAAACAATTTAAGAGAGATCTGTCCTTAAGAAAATAATCACGAAGTTCTTTCGGGATAGTGAATACACAATGGCGATGAACACAGGCAACGAGCTTGCAGGACATATGGAAAGAACGGAGCTGATTGTATTTGTTTCCGCAGGAAGGGCAAAAACGGCTTTTACAGCGAAAGGAAACAAATTTAAGATTGCCACAGTGAGGACAGCCATACATAGCACCACCGTGGGAAGGGTCGCCACAATGGATCATCTTGTTGATATTTTCAATGACAGCATGATAGAATTATTACAATAAAGAAGAACATAAGAAAACCCCTTCCCCTCATGAATGAGGGGCTAGGGGAGTTGAGAGTGTCGAAGACACTTTTTTAAGGAGTTTGGTGAAACTCAACCTGACATAATGAATACCGTATCATAAGCGGAAAAGGCAACCGAGTTCTGTTTTGGTCAACTCGGTTGCCTTAATTTAATCACATAAGTCTATCACAGATAGTTGATGGGAATAACACGGTCATTGCTTTTCAGTGTGATAAGCCTGTCATAAAGACAAATCACTCCGCCCGGGCCACGCTCAGTGCCGGGGATCTTGTCGAGCAAATTGAATGCATCCATATCCTTCTTCTGTGGATCCGCATGCTTTTTCATTTCGAGAGGATACAGTGTTCCGTTTTCTTCGATCACAAGATCAATCTCATTCATATCTTTGTCTCGATAGAAATACAGCGGCGGTTCAACGATTCCCTTGTTATAATAACTCTTAATGATCTCGGAAATCACGAAGCTCTCAAAGAAAGCGCCGGCCATAGCGCCGTTTTTCAGAACATCCGGCGTATTCCACCGTGTAAGGTAGGCCGCCAGCCCGGTATCCAAGAAATACAGCTTTGGAGTCTTCACTGCACGCTTGGTGATGTTGTTTGAGTATGGCTTCAGCAGATAAACAATGTTGGAAGTCACAAGAATCGAAAGCCATCGTTCCGCCGTCGGCTGACTGATCCCGACATCCCGCGCCATAGAGGCAAGGTTGACGAGCTGCCCGGTGGACGCTGCGGCAGCAGTCATAAAGCGAGTGAATTTTACGGTGTCTCCGATCTCAGACAGATCTCGAACATCGCGTTCAATATAGGTTCGCACATATGCGCCATAAAACATCTGCCAATCAAAATCCGGATTCTCACAGAGTTCCGGCATAGAGCCGCGGTGGATCATCTTCCATACATCCTCGTATGGAATGTTGGCAAGCTGCTTTTTGCGCCCATCAAAATACTCATCCGTAGGCAGAAACGGTGTGTCATTGGAAACACCGTACCGCTCGCGCAAAGAAAAACCAAGCAGAGTTACCAGTCCGATTCTGCCGGATAGTGATTCGCTGACGCCCTTCATCATTTGAAACTGCTGAGAGCCGCACATGAAAAACTGCCCTTTTTTATGTTCCCGGTCTATAAACATCTTGATCTGAGAAAACAATTCCGGTGCCTTCTGGATTTCATCAACAAACACCGGAGGCGGATTGTCTTTGAAAAAGGTACCGCTTTGCTCCTGTGCAGCCGCACGGACAATCAGATCGTCGAGAGTTGCATAGTTCATCCCTTCTGTAATGCGCTGAAGCATAGTGGTTTTACCGACCTGCCGCGGGCCGGCGACAAGGATCGCGCCAAACATTTTGGAAAGCGTATTCACCGTTGCTTCTGCATGTCGTTTAATATATTCCATAAAACCTCTCCTTTCGGCTGATTTAATATCCGATATTATTATAGCCGGATTTCTTGAAAAAAATCAACCGACTTCACGAATTTTTTTCAAATTCATTGTGGTACAAGATTGAAATCCGGCAGCTTTGAAAGGTAAAAATAATTCGCACTAATAGTTCAAAAATTTAAGCCGATTTCTTTGCTATAAGGTAAAATAAAAGAAAAAACTTTATCGCAAAGGAAGAAAAAATGAGCAGAGAACAGGAAAGAGCCAAAAGAAAACTGGAAAAGAATCCGATTGTTGAATGCAATAGGATTTAAAACAAATATTACCCGGAATTATTTAAGAAATTTAGTGAAGTAAAAGATCTGCGAAACCAAAGTTATATCGACAATTCTGTAAAAACTATGCTTGGGACTCTCCCTCATGGAGTTACGGAAAATCATTTAATGATGCAAGAGTGTTTAATAAGTGGCAAGTCATCATAGATGCTACAGCAGAAAAAATGATTATTATCTGAGTCGATGTTATAACCGGGGGGAAGCAGATGGAAAATAGAAAATCAAGGATTCAACCGACAGAAACACTGGCAGGGAAATATAGAGCATGCATGCAGTTGGAATGAAAAGGCACAGAAGAATCACTATCTGATGGAGCAGATAGCTGATTTCATAAAACAACTTTATGAGTATTATTACTTGAAAGAAAATGAAATAAAAAAATATATCTCCTGAATTGTTAGCCAGCTTTGGACGGCAATTAACAAAAACAGAAGATATAACAGTTGAACTGTGTAGAACAGTTCTAAACTAATTAGATTTTAGCAAAGAAGGTGAGGCTTGCCAAGAGGAAAATACAAAATTATACACATTTTTTAGATAAGGAATCAGTGTAATCATTCAATGTGGATAACGGTAGGCTATAAAATATATTTACCTTTCAAAGCTGGCGAAAATTTTGCAAAGTTTACAGATAAATTTTTTTATGATAGGATAATAATGTAAAAAAAAGGTTGAAGGTAGTATGAGATAATTAAAGGGAATTTCATAAAACTTTCAGCTATAGTTACAGAAGCTATGGCTTTTTTTATGCCATGAATACGGAAGGAGTAAAGTCTATGATTAAAAACAAGAAAGCAAAGAGGTTACTGGCGAGAGTTCTGGGGATGGCAACATTACTGGTTGCTTTCCTCGTGGGTTGCGGAAAAAAGGACGATAATTTAAAAGATAATAAATATATAAAAGTCCTTCCGGATAGAATAAAAGATGACGAGTATATTATATGTACAAATACATATAACATGAACATAATTGACGGAATAAGCTCTTACACAAGTGTAGGACTCAAAGTATTGTCGGACAAACCCATTGAAAGTAAAGATGTAAATGCAGAAGTGGCGACAAATAACGGGTATGAAGTGTCATGTTCGGAGAGCCAGTTATGTGAAGGATTATTTGATGAGTATATATGCCTTATATATAACAACACGGACTGGAAAGAATTTAGTGAACTGGAATTAAATAACCCGGAAGAATTTGCTAAAATGAAGGATGAGATTACCAAGGAATATTCAAGACTTAAAGAGTCTGATTTTCCAAGTTATTATGTCACAAATATAACGGTTAGTTTTAATGACATAAAAGAAGAAGAGGTAATTAACAGCATTGATGTTGATATAAAAGGAAATAAGAAAACCGTTGATATAGGTAATGTCAGGCTGATAAAGTTGGATGAGGAGTTCGATGTTGGAGAATACGCATTGGAAGCCAACGGTATATTTATCGGCATGGTTAACATACAGCCAAATAAGGACGGAACCATCAAACCACCTAGACTTGAGTATAATGCCAAAGATGATGTAATTATTAAAAATATCAGTCTCATTGCTCCAACCGAAGGAACAACAATTGACAGCATTGAAGTTGAAAGTCTGGCAGATGACAATGCCATAAGCCAGAAGTGGAAAGACGGTATGGAACTGCCTGTTAAAGCAGGAGAAACAATCGGCATGGATATAGTCCTCAAGGATGAAGAATTTGTAGGAAAATTAGCATATACAGTCAATGAGGAGGTTCTTGTTGAATATGAGCAGAACGGTAATCTGTATGCAACAAAGGTTGGAATCAACTGTGAAACCAGACAGTCGGAACAGTTATTGTATGCAATATATAAAGATAATTTAGGCGAAAAGGTACAGGAATATTTTAAAGAATATCTGAAGCGGTAGGGAACATTATGGCTAAGAAGAATACTATTTTTAAACTGACGGTAATAACGGTTATTCTGTTACTTTTCCTTGCTCCGATTATTATATTGTATAAACTTTCAGGAAGCGAAAAGAAAAGCTATATTCAGGATACCTATTACGAATATAAAGAAGCGGCATACGGAGAACCCATACGGGTAACAAGGGCAGATATCGAATATTATGTTACTACGGATGGAGTAATTTCGTCATCAGAATATATAACAATAGATATAAAAGATATTGAGAGTGACAATATACTGGTGCAGCCGGGTAATGAAATATATAAAGACAAGGAAATAACCACAGGTCAGAAAATAATAAAAGCACCATGCAACGGAATAGTGGAGTCGGTGGATACAGGCAACAGAATCCGTGTAGTATCATTTGATAAACTTCAACTGGTGACGAACATTCCTATTGATAAATTGAATTACATAAAAGAAAGTAAGTCATTATCGTTTAATGAAAATGAAAAGCTTACTGTAAGGGAAATATCAAATATTGCACAGGGCAATAAAGTAAAAGTTGTATTTGATATTGACAGTAAATCATATATGTATGGCGAGGAATTACCTGATATTAAGATATATACCGACAAGGTATATTCTGAAGTGCTTGTTGTTAATAAAAACTGTGTATATAAAAAGGGCAACTCTTATTATGTAAGAGTTCTTGATGAAAATGGATATTATATTAAAGAGCAGGAAGTAAAGGTAAGTCTTGAAACAGAAGAATACATGGCAATATCCGGAGTTGAAGAGGGTACAATATGTGATGCCGGATACAAAGCATTTATCCGGCAGGAGGATGGCAATGGCGGTTGAAAAAGTATGCATTGACTTAAAAAATATTACAAAAAGCTATGAGACTCCTGTATTAAAAGATATATCATTACATATTACAAATGGCGATTACATTGCAATTGTAGGAATGTCAGGAGCCGGAAAATCCACACTTATGAATATAATCGGACTTATCGAAGGGTATGATTCGGGAACGTATGAATTTGACGGAGAATTAATTGACAACAAACTGGATTATGCAAAAATAAGAAGAGAAAAGATAGGATTTATTTTTCAGGCTTATAATCTGATTCCCACATTGACTTGTAAAGAAAATATAGAATTGCCCTCATTATATTCAAGGACCGGTCCGCAGGATATAGATTTGCTCTCAGGTATCCTTAATATTTCTCATTTGTTAGATAAAAAGACAGCCTATCTGAGTGGTGGTGAAAAGCAGAGAGTTGCAATTGCAAGGGCTCTTGTGCTTAATCCGTCATTAATAATTGCCGATGAACCCACAGGTAATCTTGACGAAGTAAATACAAAAGAGGTTCTCAATATACTGAAAAATGAGAATGAAAAAGGACGGGCTATAATAGTTATTACGCACGATATGAAGGTTGCATTAAATGCAAAACGCAGATATCGTCTGGAGGAAGGTGTGTTACGTGAAATTACTTAAACACTCGGCTGCAATGATAAAAAAGACCTTCAGAAACTATATGATGCTTTCCATAACGGTATTTCTGACATTTACATTTTTACTCGGTTTTCTTATTTATACGGATTCAGGAATTTATAACAAATATAAAGAATTAATGGGAAATGATTACAAGATAATCTTGTCCCATAACGGTATGGACTCTGATTCCGGCAACAAAATAAATATATTAACGTCGAGACTGGAAGAAATGGGTGACACTCATTTTTACTATATAAAAAAGACACTGGCAAGAGATACTTACGGGAATCAATGCCATGTTCAGATTCTGCCTAATTATGTATGGGCGGTTTTTGAATATGGTAATGTGGGTGTGGAGCGTGTAGAGATGAATGGTGAAAAAAGCTTTACATTACAACAGGGCGAAGCACTTGTTTCTGACAGAATGTATGAGAATCTTAAGAAATCTTTTGACAGAGAACCTGAGATCAGCATGGTTTTTGAAAAAGAAGGAAACAATAAAAAGATATATAAGTTCAACATAGTAGGAACATATACACCTAAACAGTATGAGAATACCCAGGAAACAGGAGTCGAAGACCAGATATACATAAGTGGTGTAGGGATTGATGATTCCGAATATGAGATACAAAATTATCAGACCGTAATAAGAACCGATAAACCATCATTGGTTATAAACTGCCTTAAAAGCATGAATATGTCGATAATGAATGTGATGGATGAACAGAATAATGCTATAAAAGAAGAGAACATTGTCATAAGGAATAAGTACATAATAGCAGCAGTTTTGTTCGTGATTCTGGGTATTAATCTTTACAGTGCTTTTTCCAATGCACTTAATGAAAGAAAATACGAAATAGGAATAAAAAGGGCAATAGGTGCAGGCAAAAAAGATATTATGATGCAGTTCCTGACAGAAGGCATTATTGTAATGGGAATAAATATATTTTTATCCATTGTGGCTGCAATTAATATTTTTGTGATTTATAAAGCAATAATGTTCTATGCAAAGGGCTACAGATATGTAATCTGTCTGTCCGGACAGTCGGTAATTTTATATGCTGTATTGACGTTATCGATTTCTGCTTTGTTCAGTACATTGTTTGCATACAAGTGTACAAGAGTTGAAATTGTCAAATATCTTAAAGAATGAAAACGGTGACCTATTGTAAAAAATGACTTTTCGTTATAAAATAAAAGTGTTTTTAAATACACAACGAGAGGTAAAACACAATGAAAACAAGAGTAACAGAATTACTTGGAATTGAGTATCCTATTATTCAGGGCGGTATGGCATGGGTAGCTGAGAGCCATCTTGCAGCAGCGGTTTCAGCAGCAGGAGGACTTGGAATTATCGGTTCTGCCACAGCACCGGCTGAAGTTGTCAAAAACTGGATTAAAGAAATTAAGAATACAACAGACAAACCATTTGGTATTAATATTATGCTTATGAGCCCTTATGCCGATGAGGTTGCACATCTGGCAGCAGAAGAGAAGGTTGCAGCCGTTACAACAGGCGCAGGTAATCCGGGCAAATATCTTAAGCTTTGGAAGGATGCAGGTGTAAAGGTTATGCCGGTTGTTGCATCAGTTGCAATGGCAAAGCTTATGGAAAGAGGCGGAGCCGATGCGGTTATCGCAGAAGGCTGTGAGTCAGGCGGACATATCGGTGACATTACAACAATGGCACTTTTGCCACAGGTTGTAGATGCAGTTTCAATACCTGTAATCGGAGCCGGAGGAATCGGTGACGGCAGAGGTGTTGCGGCAGCATTTATGTTAGGAGCCGAAGCTGTCCAGATGGGAACAAGATTTGTTGTTGCAGATGAATCAATAGTCCATGATAATTATAAGGATAAAATTATCGCATCTAAGGACATAGATTCAGCCGTTACGGGAAGAAGCACGGGACATCCTGTACGTTGTATCCGTAACAAACTTACCAAAGAATATATTAAGCTTGAAGAAAGCGGTGCATCAGTTGACGAAATCGAGAAATTTGCGGCAGGTTCACTCCGCAAAGCGGTTGTTGACGGAGACGTTGTATACGGAAGCGTTATGGCAGGTCAGATTGCCGGTATGATTAAGAAGAGACAGTCATGTAAAGAGATAATAACAGAGCTCATGGCTGAGACAGAAGCATTATTTAAAAATGCACCTGCAAGACTTAACTAGGAGGAATATCGCTTATGTTAATGGGAATTAAGGAAATCAAAGAGATTCTTCCACACAGACATCCGTTTCTGCTTGTTGACTGTATAGAGGAACTTGTGCCGGGAGAAAGAGCCGTGGGATATAAGAACCTTACATACGATGAAAGCTTTTTTGCCGGACATTTTCCTGACGAGCCTGTTATGCCGGGTGTGTTAATAGTTGAAGCACTTGCACAGACAGGAGCGGTTGCGGTTCTCTGCCTTCCTGAAAACAAAGGCAAGACAGCCTATTTTGCAGGCATTAACGCTTGTAAGTTTAAAAATAAAGTTGTTCCGGGAGACAGACTCAGACTTGAATGCGAGATTATTAAGAGAAAAGGTCCTGTCGGTGTGGGCAAGGCAACGGCAACGGTTGACGGAAAAGTAGCTGCTGTGGCAGAAATTACTTTTGCAATCGGATAATATTTAAAAATATACTTTCCGCAAGATGAAGATGGGGGAATCTTTTTCTTGCGGAGGATTCATAATTTTAGCCGGTTTGTAATATATATTTTTTTTGGCTATATATTATCAAGCATCAAAAGACGATTGATAAGTTAATTTCAAAAGAAATGTATCATTTTAATGAGATTAAACACGATTGTCAAGATGTAATAAACAATATATGGGATATAACCACATGTATCGAACAACAAAATGAAATAACAATCAGCTATTATAAAATGAATCGAGAATATGTTGAGCGGAGAGTACGCCCGATTGCAATTACATTTACCGATTATTATTTTTATCTGATAGGTTATGGGGAGTCAGAAGGTAATAACTGGTCAATAAGATATTATCGTATTGATCGTATAGTTCATATTATTAAGCACAGAACGAAATTTATAATTCCTAACAGAAAATCATTTGATGAAGGTGATTTAATGAGTAAGATTCAGTTTATGTTTCCGGGAGAATCAAGACATATTAAGTTTGAATTTTCGTGACCATCAGTGCAGGCAATACTGGACAAGATTCCAACTGCCAGACTTGTTGAAATGAAGAATGGTAAAAGTATTATAGAAGCAGATGTATGAATTGTATTTTAGGGAAAAAATGCCAAAAGAAGAATACATGCGACAAAACTTGTTAGGATGCAATGAACTGAAAGCTAGGTATAATAATTTTTAAAGATATTGAGAAACAAAATGGAAAATGCAGCTTAGGATATAAATATATTTTCTGAGCTGCATTTTTATTGGTATGTTTTGTGCTGCAAGATTTCAATGCATGTGGAGACTAGTGTATTTGTTGCCTAAGAAATCTTGACTTTTATGATGGTTAGCGGGTGTCTGTTGAAGAAAATGTCCGCATCCTCTGCTTAATCATTTCGAAGGCTCCAGTTTATCTACAGCTTCTGAAAGTTTACTGGCATAGTCTTCATTTCTTGCGATAAATTCTTCTCTCTGGGGTTCTGTCCAGTTCCGATATATGTCATTTTCAATCTGAATAATTTTATATACCGTATTTTCAACAAGGGACTTACCTTTGTCTGTGAGACATATACAGGTATTACGTCCTTTGCCTGCTGTGACAACAAGAATATTTTCTTTTTCCATCCTTTTAACGGATGAATTAACAGTTGTCTTGGTAATACCGGATTCCTTATATAAAGTGCTCTGGGAACAACTGTCACCGTGGACATTAAGCACATACAGAATACTTAATTCACTGTCAGACAGGCTGAATTTCAGAGCGGCTTTGTGATATGAATTGTTAATTGAACCGATTATACGGTTAAAACTTTCAAGAAAAGACTGCATTATTGCACACCTCCTGTTGTATCTTTAGTAATAAGAATATTTTTTCCTCTTGCTCACAATGAAGAAAAGGGAAAGAAGAAGTGACAATGCTTCAGCGGCAATAATTGCAAACCATATTCCCTGACTTCCGAAAATTAACGGTAAAACTATTACGGCAATAACCTGGAATACCAGTGTCCTGAAAAATGATATAATCGCCGAGGTAAGTCCGTCATTCAGTGCCGTAAAAAATGATGAAGCATAAATATTAATACCTGCAATCAGGAACGAAGCGGAATATATTGCAAAAGCGCGGGTTGTTGCTTTAAGCAGATCTTTATCATAGCTTACAAATATTTTTGATAGAGGAGCGGCAAGAAGTTCGGCGGTCAGAGTCAGCACTACACTTGAAACAAGTATGATTCTAATACTTTTTTTGAAAAGCCCTTTTAACTCATCCGTATTTCCGGCTCCGTAGTGGTATCCCACAACAGGGGAGCTGCCGATTGAGTAACCAAAAAATATGGAGAGAAAAATATAATTCACATACATGATTACACCGTATGAGGTAACACCGTTATGTCCAAGTAATTTCATTAACTGCCAGTTGTATAACATATTTACGAGTGAAACGGCTACATTGGACATAAATTCGGAAGAACCGTTTGCACAGGATTTGAGAAGAGCTTTTTTGCTGAAGTGCGTCCTGCCAAGGTGCAGTTTGCTCTTCTTTGAAAAGATAAATATGAATAAGGGAATAAATCCACCGATAGCCTGGCTTATACCTGTCGCAAAGGCAGCACCCACAACTCCGAATTTAAAAACGGCAACAAACAATGCGTCAAGAATTACATTAACAACACCTGACGCGATGGTGATTATCAGTCCGTAATGAGGCAGCTCGGCAGTTACGAGGAAGCTCTGGAATATATTCATCAACATGAATGGTACAAGTGCAATGAGTATTGTTCTGCCGTATTTTACGCAGTAAGGCAGCATTTCTTCATCGGCACCTAAAAGGTGGGAAATAGGTTTAATAAAAATAATTCCTATAATTGTAAATACAATACCTGTAGCAACAAGTGTGTATATGAGAAGTGAAAAAATCTCATTGGCTTTTTTGTTATCACCTGTTCCGAGAGTGTAAGCAACGAGGGCACTTCCGCCGGTTCCGAGCATAAAGCCCAATGCTCCGAGAATTACAAGGAAGGGCATTACAATATTAACGGCGGCAAAGGGTACCGGCCCGATGTAATTTGAAATGAAATAGCCGTCAACAACACCGTATATTGATGACAGTACCATCATAATAATTGACGGAAAGGTAAATTTAAGCAATTTTTTATATGTGAAATGATCTGATAATGATATTTTCATAAATCCTCCTAAAAAATATATCCGAAATCGTACATTGAATATTAGTAAGATTTCGGATATATGTCAAGAAAAATTATAATATCATTGATAACTGGATTCTCTTTTTAGGAATGTCAACATTCAGAACCTTGACCTGGACAATATCGCCAACACTTACAACTTCCATAGGGTGCTTAATGTATTTTTTGCTGGTAAGCTGTGATATATGGACCAGTCCGTCCTGATGTACGCCGATATCCACAAAGGCACCGAAATCAATTACGTTTCTTACGGTACCGCTAAGTATCATGCCCGGTTTTAAATCTTCCATGGACATTACATCACTTCTAAGAACAGGCTTTGGCATCTCTTCACGGGGGTCACGTCCCGGCTTTTCAAGTTCTTTAACAATATCTTTTAAGGTAAGTTCCCCAATGTCAAGTTCTTTTGAAAGAGCAGTAAAGTCTTTTATCGACTTGCCTATTCCGTTTAAGGCACCGGATTTTATATCTTCTGTGGTGTAGCCGAGTTTGTTAAGAAGAAGAACAGCTTTATCATAACTTTCAGGGTGTACCCCTGTGGAATCAAGTGGGTTGCCGCCGTCACGGATCCTCATAAAACCTGAACATTGTTCAAAAGCTTTTGCACCAAGTTTTGGAACTTTGAGGAGGTCCTTTCGTGTCACGAATTTTCCGTTGGCCTCCCTGTATGCCACAATATTTTTGGCAAGGGATTTGTTGATTCCTGAGATATGTTCAAGCAATGGTGCGGAGGCTGTATTTAAGTCCACGCCTACACGGTTGACACTGTCCTCTACGACACCGTCAAGTGCAGAACCTAATTTTTTCTGGTTCATGTCATGCTGATACTGGCCTACGCCGATTGATTTAGGGTCAATTTTGACAAGCTCCGCAAGAGGGTCCTGAAGACGTCTTGCGATGGATGCGGCACTTCTTTGTCCAACATCAAAATTAGGAAATTCTTCGGTTGCCAGCTCACTTGCGGAATATACGGAAGCACCTGCTTCATTTACAATTACATATTGTACATTTTCAGGAATTTCATGTATAAGCTCTGAAATTATTACTTCGGATTCCCTTGAAGCGGTTCCGTTACCGCAGGAAATAAGGTCAATATGATATTTTTTAATGAGTTTTTTAAGTATTGTCTTAGCTTCATCAACCTTGTTCTGAGGGGCAGTCGGATATATGACAACCGTATCAAGGACTTTGCCTGTGGGGTCAACCACCGCTAATTTACACCCGGTTCTGAAGGCAGGGTCCCAGCCGAGGACGGTTTTACCTACGATTGGGGGCTGCATAAGAAGCTGTTCAAGATTTTTACCGAATACGGTTATTGCATTATCTTCTGCATTTTCCGTGAGTTCATTTCTTATTTCACGTTCAATGGACGGAGCAATGAGCCTTGAGTAGGCGTCAGCAACGGCTGTTTTAAGGTAAGGGGTTGTGTTAGGGTTGTCCCTTACAATTACCTGCTTTTCAAGATATGCAAGTATTTTATCAACGGGGGCCTCTAATTTAACTGTGAGGACCTTTTCTTTTTCGCCTCTGTTAATGGCAAGAACACGGTAGCCTGTAAGTTTTGAAACGGGGCTTGAAAAATTATAGTACATCTCATAAACGGATTCTGCCTCAGGGTCTTTTGCCACAGATGTAAGATTGCCCTCCTTGAATGTAAGACTGCGGATTCTGGTTCTGTAATCGGCAGAATCGGAAATTTCCTCTGCGATAATATCAAGGGCACCCGAAATGGCTGTATCAGTATCAGGAACGTCTTTTTCCGCGTCAATATATGATTTTGCTTCGTCTTCCAAGGTCTTTTTGGTCATCTGCAGACTTATTATTGAAGCCAGGCCTGAAAGACCGCGTTCTTTGGCAATAGTCGCCCTTGTTCTTTTTTTCTGTTTATAAGGGCGGTATAAATCCTCAACTGCCACCATTGTCTCGGCAGACTCTATCTGCTTTTTAAGTTCGGCTGTTAATTTTCCCTGTTCTTCTATGGATGAAAGAACGGTTGATTTACGGTCTTCCAGATTACGGAGATAGTTAAGGCGCTCAAAGAGTTTACGGAGTTGTTCGTCATTAAGTGCGCCTGTAGCTTCCTTACGATATCTTGATATAAACGGGATGGTGTTCCCTTCATCAATTAATTTGATTGCGGCTTCTGCCTGATTATTTCTTATCTGTAATTCTGATGCTATTTTTGCTGCTATATCCAATTTAATAATTCCTTTCAAAAAAATATTATATGAATTATAACTTATCTGTGATTTTTTAACAATGGTACCCTTGACGGATATAAGTGTATGAATTTATAATCAGAGACAAAGCGGAAATTACGGAGGAGCCTATATTGAGAAGAAGACATAACGGTAAAAAGAAATACTGGATAATAGGAGTTGTATTGCTGGTGGCAGTAATAGCAGCCGTTGCGGTTATAAGAATAAGAAGTCTGAAGTCTGAAATGAAGTACGACCCCGTAACCAAGGGTGAGGCTTATGAAAATTATAATAAAGACAAGGCAGAAGCACTAGTAAAAGAATATTTTGAAGCCATGGCTGAGAAGGATATGGACAGGCTTGACAATATTTTTTACCAGAAAGACATTCTGAAATGTTTTGCGGTTTCCAATGATATGACGGAAGAAAAAGTCCTTGAAAGCCTTAAGGAGCAGGTTGACAAGCTGGAACTGACTTACAAGGAAGAAAGCATATCGGACTACAGTGCATATCCGGAGATATATGTGGATGACATGAATGACAGTATTTATAAGGCTATCGGAAAAGAGAATGTCATAAAATATATGTACAGCATATCAATTAAATATGTGCAGCATACAACTATCGGATGGGAAGAAAAAAGAGACAGTATAAAAGTCTACGTCATTGATGACGGATATTATATCTGGCCTAGCACAGGAGAAGAAAAGTAATAATATGAAAAAAGTATATAAGATAATAATCGGTATTCTTATATTGGCACTGGCTGCCGGCACAGTAACTTTTGTTGTGATGAAGAAGAACAAAAGAACCTCTGTTGATAGCAAAGCGGAGCAGCTTATTGCCAGGTGGTTTGATGCCATGACAGAAAAAGATGTGGACGGCTGCATCGGCTGCTGCTTTACAGAGGCACTTCTTGACAGCTATGTTAAAAGCAAAGGCATAACAAAAGAAGAGTATACAGAGTATATAAAGTATCAGCTTGAAAACAGCGGTTTTAAATATAGAAAACTTACCGTCGATGAGAAAAGGCCGTTGGACGAGGATTCATATTACCGGATTAATGAACAGCTTTCCGACGGGGAAAAAATTACCGCAATGTATGAAATTACTTTTTCCTATGAGATTTTTAATGAGGATGAATGGGAAAAAGTATCAGAAACTGTGGAAATTATGGTAATTAAGGACAGTTATTATATAAATTATATGGTATAAGTACCATTTACTTTTTATGCAGATATGGTATATTTAATGTATTATTATAAAGAAATCGGGGAGACTCAGGATGAACGATTCATTTGGATTTGAAGAACCAATTATTATGACGGAGGATACTAAGAATAGACCTCCTGAAAAGAAAAAGCATGAGGCGGGGGCGATTATTGCAGGAATTGTATTTATGATTATTATTGCGGCAGCAACGGTTCTTGTAGTATTTAACCTCAAAGGCGGCAGATATACCAAAGAAAGAGAAGCAGTCACAAGCTGGTTAGACAGTATGGTCGAGGGAAACGGGGAAAAATTCGTAAACGGCTCGTTTTGTGAACCTATGATGACGGCACTGCTTAAGAAGAATAATGTTGAAAAGGCTGATTACATAAATGCTGTTGAGCAGCAGCTTAAGCTTTTGGATATAAAGTACCGTAAGCTTAAGGTTGTCAAAAAAGGAGCGACAATTGAATCAGAACTTGAAGATCTTAATGCGGAGATTGCAAAGTATACAGGAGAAACAAACGTAATCTCAGACCTTTATTCAATTACCGTAAAATACGAATATAAAACAGGCACATCTTCATCGTGGGTTGCGAGTGAAGAAGAAGTTGAGATTTATGTTTCGGATGGAAAATGTTATATATACAGTGATGCATTACTCTAAATAATATTACGAAATTTATCAGGGTATCGTGTTTTATACATGATATCCTGATATTTTTTTATGGCTCAAAACCGCTTATACATGAAAAACGACCGCTTACGCATAAGATATTGAAAAAGATTTAAAGCATGTATCATTTACGATAGAGTAAAAAAAAGGGCTGCAAATTGCAGCCCTTTTTTATAAGTTTGACAAAACGGATAAAGCGTCATGCTTTATTATAATGTCACAATGTTCATTAAGATAAGCAGATGTTCCGAATACAATAGATTCCTTATGCCCGTATTCTGTTATTTCGTTGCAAACTTTGAGTAAGTCATTAGAATGCTTCTGGCTGCATGATAATAACAGGAAGTATAGACATTTAATATTATCCTTATAGAGAATGCTCTCTCCTTCGTAAGAAGCGTTGACATGCTTGGCAGCATTATCTGCTTCACCAAGAGAACGGAAAGAGAAAAGCCTGTATATCAAATTATCTTCCTCGGCATCACCGGGAGCCTCCGCTTCTGTTGTCTCATCTTCAATGTCAGGAACAGATTCATCTGATATATTCTTCAGAGTATCTTTCATAGATAAGAAATTATCTGCTTCTTTGAGGATGTTGTGAAAAAGGTTCATATCAGGAGACTCCGGAAGGTTAATGTTGTCCGGAAGTAAATCGTCATAGTCATCATCCATATCATCATCCATATCCATATCATCGGAAGGGGTGAATCTTGAAAACTTGGTATCAAGTTCCTCAGGGTCTTCGACCTTGGTAATATTAAGAATTATACAATCCGCGGAAACCGGAATTGCTTCTATCATTAGTGGAATGTCATCTGCTTTAAATCCAAACTGGTGGGCTGCCTGTTCAATCATATCGTGAAAAAGGTTCTTGGCCTTCTCTGTACCGTAAGCAAGCTCACTAAGCTTAAGTTCCCTTGACTGAAGGTCGGAACGGTTAAGCGTACAACGGATTTGTGAATCACTTATCTTTTCAATTTTCATTAATATCACATCCCATCTGTAAAAAATACACAGACTGTAGTCTGCTTTAGTATTATTAGTATACAGCATTTAAATTACTAATGTAAATAATGAGAATAAAAAAAACAAATAAATTTTATAAAAAAAGTATAAAATATGATTGAAAGTACTTGAAAAAGGAAATAATTAATAATATTATATCCACACGAGGATATATTTTAGGACATACGGAAGTAACAGGAGGTTATCGTTATAGTAACAGGTGATATTCTGTTTGACAGGTACGAGATTCTTAAAGTACTTGGAACAGGTGCCTTTGGAACCGTATACCTAACAAGACACATTACTCTTAATGTGTTACGTGCAGTTAAGTGCATCAATATATATCAGAATAACTGTGATACAGCTTACAGGGAAGCTGATATTCTTAAAAATCTCAGACATCCGTCGATTCCCATTATATATGATATAGAACAGGATTCAGAACATATATATGTGATAGAGGAATATATTGAAGGAATGTCTTTAACACAACTAATTTCCCAACAGAAATTATGCGCCGGCAAGGCGGTGGAATATGCAATACAGCTTTGCAATATTATTGCATATATGAATGACAATCATACATATCATCTTGATATCAAGCCCGACAATATTATTTTTTTTAATAATAATATAAGGCTTGTTGATTACGGAAATGCCATATTAGATGTGGAACAGCCGGACATCAGGATGGGTACAATAGGATATGCTTCACCGGAGATGTATGGAAAAGAGAAAATTAACTCCGGGAGTGATGTATATTCCATTGGAATGGTATTGCTTTATATGCTGACCGGCATGAATGATGAAGGCGCAATCAGAAGAATAGGAAAAGGCCGGTTAAGAGAGATTATTAACGGCTGTATCTGCCATTCGGGCAGGGAAAGGATATCTACAGCCAGAGAACTTGCCCGGAGACTTGAATCAATTAAACATAATAACGTAGAGAATATATCCTTGAATATCCATGTTGGAACGGTACTTAAGCACAGTGGTTGTACTCATTGTGCCATTTCACTAGGCAGAATTTATGAAATGAGAGGACAGGCTGCTATTGTATGTGAATATAATGACAGCAATGATTTTTTCAAAATCATTAAATCAGAGGATTTTCGTTTTTTTAACGGAATTTTCAGGCTTAGGAATGTAAATCTTGTACCGGATTATCATGGACATGCTGACCGGAATTTCCTCAGTGATTACCATAAGATAATTGTAGATTTCGGAGTCATTGATGAGAATAATCTGGAAAGCTTTTTGTCAGGTGACATCAATTATATTGTGACAGGTAAGGAACCTTATGAAATTGATAAGCTTACAGAATTCTGCAGAAATGTTCTATATCCCCTTAATAACAATAAGCAGAGAATAGTTATCAATTATGCCGACCGGAAGCAGTATAAGCAGATTGTCAGAATGTATGACTTTCCTTGTCCTATTAGAATGCCATACGAACCTGATATTTTTAACAGTGGGAAGGACTGGTTAATATAAACAGAAACAGTAAATCATGTACAACAATAGGAATAATAGGAGTTTCTGCAGGTGTCGGAGTAAGTCATCTTTCATTTATGATGGCTTCATATCTTTCAATGATAAGAGGATACCGTGTGGCGCTTATTGAAAGAGCTTCTGATGACTGCTTTCGGCAGGCAGGGATTATACGGGACAGTCTGGACAGACGAAGATATAATGCGTTTAAAAGGAATGTTTCAATCTTTATGCAGTCAGACATTGAAGAACTTTCAGAAGTTATGTCATCAGATTACGAATATATTATTATTGATTTTGGAAATGATTATGCAGGCAACAGACCGTTTTTCCTTCTGAGTAGTATCAAAATTGTAATCGGTAATCTGTCATGGTGGAAACTGCAGCATTATGTTGCATTTATTGCAGCAACAGAGAAAGAACAATCAAGAAAACATTGGAAATTTCTTGGGACGGTGTCATCTGAGCGGACAATCCGCTATATGGGGAAGAGGATGAGGACAGCCATAAGACCTGTTCCTTATGAGCCGGATCCGTTTTTTCTCACAGGTGAGACTATGAGCTTTTTGCAGGAATTGTTAGAATGACAGTCCGACACTATTTAACAGACAGTCAATATATCACGAACTGTACTGTTGGCATTTTGAAGCATTAGTCTTTTAATAAAGACATAATAAAAATTAAGACCCATTTTATCCAAAGAGAGCTGTCTGAACCTGTAGGGCTGACAGCTCTTTTGCGTTTACAAATGCAGCCACCGATGTTATAATTTTAGCAGATAATTCACAAGAGAAAGTGCGGTGTTTTTTTTGGCTGGGAAGAGAAAATTTTCCGATGAAGAATTTGATGATATCGGTTTTGAAGACGATGATATAGAGATTATTAACGCAGATATGGACGCTGAAGATACGGAAACAGAAGATACGGAAACAGAAGATGAGGTTAATACTAAACATAATACGGGGAAACCTCATAGCAGAAAATGGCTTCCCGTTCTGTTATTTTTTATAATTGCGGCGGTGTGTATATTGTTATACCTTTTTATTCCAAGCAATAAAAAGGTAGATCTTACAGATTATTACGGAACCGGGGATAATGAGGCAGCAATCATATATGACCATACGGTAACGGAGCATAAGGGGATAGTTGTGGATGGACATTATTATATTCCTGCAGATGTGGTTAAGGAATTTTTTACGGATAAGCTTTATGAAGACAGGGATACAGACATGGTTTTGTATGCCAAAGCAGACACTGTATGGCAGATTCCTTATAACAATACATATATTAAGGATGGAGAGGAGAATATTGAGTCCGGCTATGTCATAATTCTTAAAAATGCTGACGGCGTATATGTGTGTGCGGATTTTTTAAATGATGAATTCGGATATGTCTACAAAGCGTTTGAAGCACCTTACAGAATAGCTTTTGAGTCACCGGATGTCCAATATCTTAAGGCAGCATTTAAAGACAACTCCAAAATACGTACCAAATCCTCAATCAAGGGACATATTATAGGAACCGGCGGTGATGGAACAGACTGGTTTTCCACAGGCAAAACAGATAACGGCTGGATGGAAATAGTATCCTGCGACGGCAGACAGGGATATGTGAAGAAAGATGCGGTAACTACGGAAAGCTACATATCTCCGTCAATAAGAGAATTTGAATATAAGAGTCAGGTAAGAAATCACAAAATTGTACTTGCATGGGATGCGATATATGATTTAAAGGATAATGACAGCATCTCTGCAAGACTGGAGAATGTGAAAAATGCCAATGCCATCTCACCTACATGGTACAAAGTTAAGAATAACGCAGGAGAACTGGAATCCATGGCAGACGTCGGTTATGTTGCGTATGTACACAATCTTGGATATGAAGTATGGCCGCTTGTAAGTGATTTTGGCATGAAAGAAGAAATTGACGAAGGCAGTATTTTAAGCAGCTATGAATCAAGACGTGCGTTGATTACCAATATCATGAACGAGATAAAGTTATATGGATATGACGGCATTAATATTGATTTTGAAAAGATAAAAGCAGATTACAGCGGGGATTATATCCAGTTCATAAGAGAACTGTCCGTGGAATGCCGTAGGGCGGAGGTGGTTTTGTCTGTTGATAATTATCCTCCATATAATTTTAACAGGTATTATAACCGCAAAGCCCAGGGTGAATGTGTGGATTATGTCGTTGTAATGTGTTATGATGAGCATTATAACGGAGGTGAGAAAGCAGGCTCCACATCCTCACTTAAATATCTCGTTAATGGTATGAATGGAACGCTTGAGGAGGTTGACAAGGAAAAAGTTATTGTGGCAGTACCTTTTTATACAAGGTTGTGGCAGATAGATGCTTCATCAGAGTGGAATTATGACGGAACCGAGACTTCAGGAACCATAGTAAGTTCTACAGCCTGCTCAATGGAAAAAGCCCAGGAGATAATTAAAGAATATAACCTTAATGTATCATGGAATGAGAATACCGAGCAGGAATTTGCCGAAGGAACCGTCGGAGGGTATATATACCAGATATGGCTTGAGACAGCGGCATCATTGGAAATAAAGCTGGATGAGATAATTCAGGCGGATATAGGCGGTGTAGCTGCATGGGAATTAGGATTTGAACAAAGTGAGGTCTGGAATTTATTTAAAAAATTTAATTCCTAAATTACGTTTAAAAGACATATAATACAGTAAATACTAAGTATTGGTATTATTATGAAAAGAAAACTGGATATTCTCCTGACAATTATCTTCCTTGCAGGGGTTACATATGTATCTTTTTTTGCAGGTATTCCCCTTAAAAAGGCAAATGCAACCGAGGAAGTGAAAAAGGTCATAGTTGTTGATGCAGGACACGGTGGCAATGATCCCGGAAAGGTTTCGGGGAATAATGTTCTTGAAAAAGATGTAAATCTTCAAATTGCAACAAAACTTGCAAATGAATTAGAAAATGCAGGATTCAAGGTGGTAATGACAAGAACAGAGGATAATGGTCTTTACAAAGAAGATGACGTTAATAAGAAAGCAGCTGATTTAAGGGCAAGATGTGAAATTGCCGAAGAAGAAAATGCAGACCTTCTGATAAGTATCCACCAGAACAGCTTTTCTGACAGTAATGTAAGAGGCGGTCAGGCTTTTTACTATACGCATTCCGTTAAGGGCAAAAAAATGGCATCGCTTATTCAGGAGCATCTCAAGTCAGCGGATAAAGAAAATACAAGAGAAGCAAAAGCTAATGACAGTTATTATCTTCTGATACATACACCATGTATATGTGTTATAGTTGAGTGTGGTTTTTTAAGTAATGCAGCCGAGGCAGAATTGCTGGTATCGGATGAATACCAGAACCGGTTAGCAGACTCTATAGCAGATGGGGTTAAAGAATATTTTGAAGTAACAGGATAAAAATATGGAAACTATTATTAAAAAAATAACCGATAATGAAATTGAAAATGATAAAATTATTAAGACTGCTGCGGAAATAATTTCCCGCGGCGGTCTTGTTGCGTTTCCGACAGAAACGGTATATGGTCTGGGAGGCGACAGCTTTGACCCGGCTGCGGCAGAAAAAATATATGCAGCCAAGGGAAGACCGTCAGATAATCCGTTAATTGTTCATATTTCGGAATTTGATGACATATATAAGCTGTCGGATGAAGTCCCTGAAATTGCAAAAGTGCTTGCAGATAAGTTCTGGCCGGGTCCGCTTACCATGATTGTCAAGAAAAATAAGAGCGTGCCTGTAACCGTAACGGGAGGACTTGACACAGTGGCAGTGAGGCTTCCATCCCACAAAGTGGCAAGAAAATTAATTAAAGAATCGGGAACCTTTATTGCGGCACCAAGTGCCAACATATCGGGAAGACCAAGCCCTACAACAGCAAAACATGTAATAGATGATCTCAATGGAAGAATTGATATGATTATTGATGACGGCAGCATAGAAATCGGGCTTGAGTCAACAATCGTGGACCTTACAGAAGACGTTCCGGTTATTTTAAGACCGGGATATGTTACTTTTGAAATGCTTGAAGAGACAGTCGGTAAAGTCAGACTTGACAAAGCACTGATGACCGGAGTAAAAGGAAATGTGAAGCCTAAAGCTCCCGGAATGAAATACAGACATTATGCACCTAAGGCAGAACTTACCATAATTGAGGGCAGCCCTGAAAAGACGGTTGCCCGGATAGAAGAACTTGTTAAAGAAGCAGAAAGAAAAGGACAGAAAGCGGGTATAATGCTTTCAGAGGAGAATTTTGATAAGATATGTTCAGATTATAAATTATGTCTGGGCAGCAGCAGTGACGAGAATGAAATTGCAAGAAATCTGTTTGCATGCCTTAGAAAATTCGACGACATGGATATAGATGTTATTTTTTCGGAAGGCTTTTCAGAGGAAGGAATCGGGCAGGCAATCATGAACCGTCTGCTTAAGGCAGCAGGACATAAAATTATAGAGGTATAGAACATGTTATATGACAAAGTGATTTTTGTATGCAGGGATAATATCTGTCAGAGCCCGGCAGCCGTAACCATTCTTAATTCAATAAAAAAAGATGAATGGCTTGAAGTTTCCTCAAGAGGGTTAGTGGTTCTTTTTTCAGAGCCTTACAGTATGAAAATACACTCGTTATTAAGAAATCATGGAATAATTATGGATAACGGAGTGTCAAGGCCTCTTGAAGAAAAAGATTTTGGAGAAAACACCATTATATTAACCATGACGAGAGCACAGAAAGACAAAATATTATCCGAATATAAAAATGCCTGTAATGTATATTCCATAATGGAGTTTGCCGGTGGCAACGGAGATATTTTTGACCCATACGGCGGCGATAATGCCGTATACGAAATGTTTTATTCATCGATTCATACCTGGGTTAATCAGGTTGAAATAAAATTACATCAATTAAATACCAAGGAGGATTTAAAATGATCGCATTAGGTTCAGATCATGGCGGATTTGCATTAAAGTCTGCAATTATAAAACATCTTGAAAATAGAGGATTGGAATACAAAGACTACGGTTGTTACAACACCGATTCATGTGATTATCCCGTATTCGGGCGTGCAGCGGCAGAAGCGGTTGCAGACGGCACATGTGATAAAGGAATTGTAGTATGTACAACAGGAATCGGTATATCAATAGCTGCCAATAAGGTTAAGGGCATCAGATGTGCACTGTGCACAAGCACCAATCTTGCAAAAATGACACGACTTCACAACAACGCCAATATGCTTGCGCTTGGTGCATCGGTAGTAAGCGAAGAACTTGCAATGGATATAGTTGATATGTTCTTAGATACTGAATTCAGCAACGAAGAAAGACACATAAGACGTGTTGAAATGATAGAAAAATAATGATATAATCATCATCAACATGGTAAATTTATCATGTAAAACGGAGACAGGTCAGTGAAATATAAGAAGAGTGTGTACAGAAATTTTGCCCTTATTTCGCAGCTTGGGATATCGGTAATTGTTCCTATAGGATTATGTATTTTTATAGGTGTACTTATTGATAAGAAATTTAACAGTAATTTCATTATTCCCTTGATTTTTCTTGGCATTGCGGCAGGCGCAAGAAATGCCTACAGGATAGCAATGGCATCCGTAAAGGAAGAGAAAAAAGACGATAACAGAAAGGATGGGCAGGAATGAGTAAGGAACAGCGTTATACGTTAAAGCTTATAATAATCGGAATTGCCGTTTTTTTTGCGGTGGCTTCCGTTCCCGTACTTATTTTCACCAAAGACAGATTCAAATGTGAAGCAGGATTGTTTATAGGAAGTGTAATGGCAATACTTATGGCATGGCATATGTCTTTTTCCATATCCAGGTCAGTATATATGGAAAAACACCAGTCGGCATTCCTCGCATGGAGTTCTGTCGGAAGACTTGTTACAGTAGCAGGCATAATTGTTTTGATAGCCTGGACCAGATTCGCTAACCCGATATTTATGGTTTTAGGAATGCTTGGCCTTAAGTTTGGTGCTTATTTTGCACCTATTCTTGAAAAACGATTTAAAATAAAAATCAAAGAGTAAGGAGGATGAGAATGTGACGGAAATGCTTTCCGGCATGGTACTGGCCGCCAAAGATGTTGATTTCTACATCAAGGGCCTGGTCAAGTACAAGCTGTTTGGGCAGGAATTATGGATAACGACAACCCATGTCGGGTTATTCATTGTATCTGTGATTCTTATCATTCTTATGATTGTAGGACACAGGATAATCGTTAAAGCTGACCCTATGGCAAAGCCAAAGGGACTTCAGAATGTACTGGAACTTTTTGTTTCCACAATTGATAATCTTGTAGAGTCAATCATGGGTAGTAACGGTAAGAGATTCCGCAACTGGATATGTGCAATTTTTATGTTTATTCTTTTTTGCAACATATCGGGACTGTTCGGACTCAGACCACCGACAGCGGATTACGGTGTAACCTTTCCATTAGGAATCATTACATTCCTGATTATTCAGATTAATGGTATCAAAGCTAAAAAAATTCAGCATTTTACCAATCTGTTTAAGCCGAATCCGGTTTTATTCCCTATCAATCTCATAGGCGAGGTGGCAGTACCGCTTTCATTGTCATTGAGGTTATTCGGTAATATCATGTCAGGAACAATCCTTATGGGATTGATTTATGGATTGCTTCCAACTGTACTTACAATTGGAATACCTTCGGTAATTCATGTATATTGTGATATTTTTTCCGGAGCAATCCAGACTTATGTATTTTGTATGTTGACGATGGTTTATGTCAATGACAAAATCGCAGATTAGAAATTTAATAACTTTTTATTCAGGAGGAAATTATGATGATCACAAGTGAAGCTTTAGTATTAGCATGTTCAGCAATAGGTGCAGGTCTTGCAATGATAGCAGGTCTTGGTCCTGGTATCGGACAGGGAATTGCAGCAGGACATGCAGCAGCAGCGGTAGGACGTAATCCGGGAGCAAAATCAGATATTACATCTACAATGCTTTTAGGACAGGCAGTAGCAGAAACAACAGGTCTTTACGGATTTGCGGTTGCTATTATTCTTCTGTTTGCCAACCCACTTATCGGTAAGCTCTAAAAAAAACAAGACAGAGAACTAAAGGGAGGCAAAACCTTGCAAAGAATATTTAATCTGGACCCACAGCTACTCCAGGATGCAATTATTTTAGCTGTTAATATTTTCATATTGTTCTTGTTAGGTTCATATCTTCTTTTTAATCCTGTAAGAAACCTTCTTAAAAAAAGACAGGATAATGTAGCGGCTGAAATTGAAGCAGCCAGAAAGAGTAAAGAAGAGGCAGATGCTTTAAAGGCTCAGTATGATGAGAAATTAAAGAATGCCGATACAGCAGCAGACCAGATTCTTGCCGATGCAAGAAAGAAAGCACTTCAGAAAGAAGCTGAAGTAATTTCGGAAGCAAAAGAAGAGGCAGGAAGAATTATTAAGAGAGCCGATAATGAAATTGAGCTTGAGAAGAAAAAAGCTGCTGACGATATGAAGAAGGAAATGATTGCTGTTGCGACAATGATGGCAGGAAAAGTTGTATCAGCTTCCATTGATACCGATATACAGGAATCACTGGTAGATGAGACACTTAATGAAATGGGTGATAATACATGGCGAAATTAGTATCTTCAACTTATGGCGAATCACTGTTTGAAGTAGCGGTTGAACAGAATATGACAGATGCTTTGTATGATGAGGCAGTGTGTGTATTACAGGTCTTTTCAGATAATAAAGAACTGTCCGAATTCCTGTGTCACCCTAACATAGAAAAAGACGAAAAAATCAAAGTAATGATAAACAGCTTTGAAAAGTTCGTATCAAAAGAAATGACAGGTTTTCTTGTAACTGTGGTTGAAAAAGACCGTGCTTACGCGATAAAAGATATCCTTAACTATTTCCTTAACAAGGTAAAAGAATATAAAGGTATCGGGACGGCATACGTTACAACACCTGTGGAACCTGATAAGGCGGCCAAAGAAAAGATTCTTAAAAGATTATTGGAAACAACGGACTATCAGGAGTTTGAAATTCATTACAGCGTCGATGAATCACTTATCGGAGGAATGATAATCAGGATTGGTGACAGAGTAGTTGACAGCAGTATAAAACATAAGCTTCTGGAACTTTCCAGACAGCTTCAGAAAATTGATTTATAGAATCAATTACCAAATTATATCGAAAAGAGGTGCAAAAACCCTATGAATTTAAGACCGGAAGAAATCAGTTCAGTTATTAAAGAACAGATTATGAGGTATAAAACAGAATTAGATGTATCAAATGTCGGAACGGTCATTCAGGTAGCAGATGGTATTGCACGAATACATGGTCTTGAAAATGCCATGCAGGGAGAACTTCTTGAGTTCCCGGGAGAAGTATATGGAATGGTGCTTAACCTCGAAGAGGATAATGTAGGTGCTGTTTTACTTGGAACTTCAAGAAATATCAATGAAGGTGATACGGTTAAGACTACAGGACGAGTTGTTGAAGTACCTGTAGGCGATGCGTTGACAGGACGAGTTGTAAACTCTCTTGGACAGCCTATCGACGGAAAGGGACCTATTACCACAGATAAATACCGTCAGATTGAAAGAGTGGCATCAGGTGTTATCTCAAGAAAGTCAGTTGATACACCTTTACAGACCGGTATCAAGGCAATTGATACAATGGTACCTATCGGAAGAGGTCAGCGAGAACTTATCATAGGTGACAGGCAGACAGGTAAAACTGCTATAGCAATAGACACAATTATTAATCAGAAAGGTCAGGGCGTACATTGTATTTATGTTGCAATCGGACAGAAAGCATCTACAGTAGCAACAATTGTCCAGACACTTACAGAGTACGGTGCAATGGACTATACAACCGTTGTAGCTTCTACTGCAAGTGAACTTGCCCCTCTCCAGTACATTGCTCCTTATTCAGGATGTGCAATCGGCGAAGAGTGGATGGAGCGAGGAGAAGATGTGCTTGTTGTATATGATGACTTGAGTAAGCATGCGGCAGCATATCGTACACTTTCATTACTCCTTAAAAGACCACCGGGACGTGAGGCTTATCCGGGAGATGTATTCTATCTCCATTCAAGACTTCTTGAAAGAGCAGCCAGACTTTCGGATGAACTTGGCGGAGGTTCACTTACTGCATTACCTATAATTGAAACACAGGCAGGCGATGTATCAGCTTACATTCCTACTAACGTTATTTCAATTACAGACGGACAGATATATCTGGAAACAGAAATGTTCAATTCGGGCTTCAGACCTGCCGTTAATGCGGGACTTTCAGTATCAAGAGTAGGTGGTGCGGCACAGATTAAGGCAATTAAGAAAATTGCGGCACCTATCCGTGTGGACCTTGCACAGTACAGAGAGCTTGCAGCATTTGCACAGTTTGGTTCAGAACTTGATGCAGATACCAAGGAAAAACTTGCACAGGGCGAAAGACTCAAAGAAGTATTGAAGCAGCCACAGTATAAGCCAATGCCTGTAGAATATCAGGTAATTATAATTTATGCTGCTACGAATAAGTATCTTCTTGATATAGCAGTTGACAGAATTGCTGATTTTGAGAAAGAACTTTTTACATTCATAGATACAAAGTATCCTGAAATTCCTGCAGCAATCAAACAGGAAAAAGTATTATCAGATGATAATGAGCAGGCATTAATTAAAGCAATTAAAGAATTTAAGGCGCAGTTTAAATAGAGGTATAATATATGGCTTCAATGAAAGATATAAAGCGTCGTAAAGAAAGTATTCAGAGTACAGGACAGATAACTAAAGCCATGAAACTGGTAGCAACTGTCAAACTCCAGAAAGCCAGAGGAAGGGCAGAAAGTGCCAAGCCTTATTTCGACGCAATGTATGAAACGGTGTCAACAATGCTTGCCAGAACGGGGGATATCAACCACCGTTATCTCAAAGCAGGTGACACAAATAAAAAAGCAATAATCGTTATAACTGCCAACAGAGGTCTTGCCGGAGGATATAACAGCGGCATAACCAAACTTGTAGCTAATTACGGAATACCTAAAGAAGACATGGTAATTTATGCGGTTGGTACAAAGGGACGCGATTTCTTTATGAGAAGAAATTATGAAATTGCTGAGGATTATTCCGAGGTAATTAATGAGCCTATGTATTCGGATGCCATGGAAATCGGAAGCAGAGTCTTAAAGGATTTTGAGGAAGGCAGAGTAGGAGAGATATATCTTGCATATACAAGCTTTAAGAATACTGTGGTTCATACACCGGAAATGATTAAATTACTTCCTATGAACAGCAGTGAGCACAAAGAAGCAAAGGACGCAGATGATCTTATGACCTATGAGCCATGTGAAGAGGAAGCTCTTGACATAATTATTCCTAAGTATATTAACAGTCTTATTTATGGTGCATTGACAGAATCCGTAGCAAGTGAAAACGGTGCGAGAATGACAGCTATGGACAATGCTACAAGCAATGCAGAAGAAATGATTAGTGATCTGGCACTGAAGTACAACAGAGCACGTCAGAGCTCGATTACACAGGAATTAACAGAAATTATTGCAGGCGCAAATGCAATATCATAAAGGAGAATAAGATGGCTGATAAAAATATTGGTAAAATCACCCAGATTATCGGTGCCGTACTTGATATCAAGTTCGCAAATGGCGGTCTCCCGGAAATTAATACGGCTATTAACGTATATCGCAAGAATGGTGAAAAACTTGTTGTTGAAGTTGCACAGCATCTTGGAGACGATACGGTACGTTGTATTGCCATGGGAACCACAGACGGACTTGTAAGAGGTATGGAAGCCGAGTCAACAGGTGCACCTATTTCTGTACCGGTTGGCGAAAAGACTCTTGGACGTATTTTTAACGTTCTTGGAGAGGCAATCGACAATAAGCCGGCTCCGGAAGTTGAACAGTATCTTCCAATTCACAGAAAAGCTCCTTCATTTGAAGAACAATCCACATCAACTGAAATCCTTGAAACAGGTATTAAAGTAGTTGACTTACTTTGCCCATATCAGAAGGGTGGTAAGATTGGACTCTTCGGAGGTGCCGGAGTTGGTAAGACAGTGTTAATTCAGGAACTTATCAGAAACATAGCAACAGAACACGGCGGATATTCTGTATTTACCGGTGTTGGTGAACGTACAAGAGAAGGAAATGACCTTTATCACGAGATGCAGGAGTCTGGCGTTATCAACAAAACCACAATGGTTTTCGGTCAGATGAACGAACCACCTGGAGCAAGAATGAGAGTCGGACTTACAGGCCTTACAATGGCTGAGTATTTCAGAGACCAGGGTGGAAAGGATGTCCTTCTTTTCATTGATAATATTTTCAGATTTACACAGGCAGGTTCAGAGGTATCGGCACTTCTCGGACGTATGCCTTCGGCAGTAGGTTACCAGCCTACACTTCAGACTGAAATGGGTGCTCTCCAGGAGCGTATTACTTCAACAAAGAACGGATCAATTACATCTGTACAGGCTGTATATGTACCTGCGGATGACTTGACGGACCCTGCACCGGCAACAACTTTTGCCCATCTGGATGCAACAACCGTACTTGATCGTTCAATTGTAGAACTTGGTATATATCCTGCGGTTGATCCGCTTGGTTCATCATCAAGAATTCTTGACCCACGTATCGTAGGTGAGGAACATTATAAGGTAGCCAGAGGAGTCCAGGAGATTCTTCAGAAATATAAAGAACTTCAGGATATTATCGCAATTCTTGGTATGGATGAACTTTCAGAAGACGATAAGCTTGTAGTGGCAAGAGCAAGAAAGGTCCAGAGATTCCTTTCACAGCCTTTCTTCGTAGCAACACAGTTTACGGGACTTGAAGGCAGATATGTACCTGTAAGCGAGACAATTCAGGGATTTAAAGAAATTCTTGAAGGAAAGTATGACGATATTCCTGAAAGCTACTTCCTTAATTGCGGAAGTATTGATGACGTACTTGCAAAAGTTAAGTAGGAGGGTCATCTATGGCAGATAAAACAATGAAACTGGATATTATGTGTCCGGACCGGAATTTTTATACCGGTGAAGTAACAATGGCCGAATTTAATACAACAGAAGGTTATATCGGTGTATATCCGGAACATATACCCCTTGCTGTAATTCTTTCCCCGGGAGTTCTTGTTATACATGAACCGGGTGGCGAAAAGAAGGCGGCATTACATTCCGGATTTGCAAAAATAATGAAAGATAAGATTTCTATTTTTGCGGAAATTGCCGAATGGCCTGATGAGATAGATGAGAACCGTGCCAGGGAAGCTAAGATAAGAGCTGAAAGAAGAATTTCCGGGGATAAGTCCGGAATAGACCTTCAGAGAGCAGAAATAGCTTTGAAGAAATCATTGATACGAATTTCATTAAAAAATTAAGAATAAATACCTCCCGGATGGCAATAATTCAGAAAAGCCATTTGGGAGGTGTTTTTATGAAAAAAGCCGGAATAATTGCAGGCATGGTTATATGGAGTCTGGTGGCAGTCAGATATATTTGTGAAGCGAATGAGAAAAAAAGCGATATATTTACGGCATTTGCAACATCAAATTGCAATTATGTGACGGGAAAAGTCATAGGAGAGGGCGAATACAGCATATATGGAAATATAACGGACAAGGAATATGCCGTTAAAAATATAATGTATGCCTTAGGAATTATGAACGATTACAATATGGTATCGTGTGAAGAAGAAGTATATTGTGAAAAAATATCGGATAACGGATACGTAAAAGTACAGCTTGCCAATAGGGACGGTAATAATTTTTTGAGGATATTGGTGGATTTAAAACAGAATACAGAATGTTTATATGATTATAAAGAGCTGGTCAGAAATATTTTTGCGGCAGAGGGTATTAAAGGAAATGTGAGCATATATCTTGAGGGAAGAATAAGGGGCGCCCTTAACTATGAAGAAAGAAGTTATCTGGCTGACAGGATGATAAAGAAACTTGACGGTAAAATCGTAACAGAAAGCAGGGATAATGATATTTTTTCAATATATGCATATACATCCAATATTGAAGGTTATATAAAATCAGTGGGTAGAAAAATCAATGTGAATGTCACGTCTTCGTATGACGAAGCAGCCAATGAAACAGTCATATATCTTGCAACACCGATTAACAACCTTGATTACTAGGGAAATACGTTGTAAAATAATAAGATAATGACGAATTGGTGGTATTTACATTGAAGATATTAAGGTTAAGAATTGCTTTATATATAATTGCTTTTGTGGCAACTTTTGCCATTACTTATTTATTGAAAACAGATGGTGCAACAGATAAAACAGATACCAGAACCATGAGTGAGGCGGGACTCCCGGTGGTATATATGGTTTCCGAAGAAGGAACGGGCTATAACTATCTGTATGGTTATAATTCTGAAATAAATTATTCAGAACTTCACGGAGTTATAACACCTGTTAAGACGACCAGAGACATACATTTTGCCCTTAAAACATACGGAACCGATATTTCAGGCATATCTTATGAAGTCAGGGATTTAAGCGGAACAGAGCTGATTGAAAAAACGGAGCTGGAAAATTTTACCGATAAATCAGGCATAATAGATATAAATGCAAGATTGCGTAATCTTCTTGAAACCGGAAAAGAGTATATGTTGAAAATCTGTATTAATACAAAGGATTATGGGGATACATCATACTATACGAGAATTAAGCTGACAGATAATGCCAATGTTGACAGAAAACTTAGCTATGTTAAATGGTTTTCGGGAAATACAAGAAATGAAAATACGCTTAAAGAGCTTATACCAAAGCTGGAGCCTGACAGCACAGGCGATAATACCGATTTAAGTCATGTTAATATCCACAGTAAATTGTCGCAGGTAGGCTACGGAATGCTTAATCCTGAATTGCAGGGAGAAATATATCCCCAGATAGACGAGATAGACGGTGACGTGGCATCCATAACCTTGAAGTTTTGCATTACAACAAAAGATGAGAACAGAAATTATAATTATGAAGTAACGGAATTCTTCAGAATAAACCAGGTCAGCGAAAAGGTTACTTATGTATATTCTTATGACAGATTTATGAACCAGATATTTGAACCTGAATACGGAATATCATCCGGACGTAATATATATCTGGGAATTAATGAGGACAAATCTCTTCAGACCATGTGCAATTCAACAGGAACGGTCACAGCCTTTGTAGTAAATGGGAATTTGTGGAGTTATCACCCTAACAGAGATAGATTTAACAAGGTTTTTTCTTTTGATGAAGAGACCTCGGACGGTTTCAGGGAAAACAACAGAAATTACGGAATAAAGATTCTTGATGTGGATAAGAACGGAGATATTTATTTTGTTGTATATGGCTATATGAACAGAGGAAGCCACGAAGGTAATACCGGAATCGCAGCTTATATGTATAATTTTGCATCGAATACAATAACCGAACTTGCTTTTATTCCTACAGATGAAAATTATCTTGTTACAAAAGAGGAACTGGATAAAGCAGCTTACATTAATGACAGAAAAATATTATATTTTTACAGAAACAGGTCGATATATTATTTGAATTATGAGACCAAGGAATGTATGCTGCTTGACAGCAATGTTGTGCCTGATACCTGTATGACGTCAGGCAATAATGTCCTTGTGTACCAGACAGAAAATGTTGATAATCTGATTAATATTATAGACCTTAAGGATGGGGTAAAACGTACAATACAATGTGAAACCAATGAGAAAATACGTGTTCTCGGTTTTATTGACAATAACATTGTATACGGACTGGCACCTGAAGATATTGTAACCCAGACAGGAAAATTCCTTATGAAAGGAATTTATATTATGGATGAAAATCTGAAAATTATAAGAACTTATGAAAATGATGACAGTTATATATCGGGAACAGAATTTTACGAATCCAAAATAATAATTAAGCGTGTTGCCTATGATGAAAACAATAATTTGGTGGATATCACTGATGAAAGGCTTCTAAGCAATACAGAATCTGACAGTACAAAAGCAAAATTATACACAGGAAATTCTGAGGAAAGACAGAAGGAATTATATATTATTCCGCCTGTCAAAGGTTCTGTTAAAACATCATGGCAGAACGGAAAGTATGTATTTCCGTCAGATTCCGCAGTACATATTAACAATGAATTTGATATTACTACTGAATATTATTATGTATATACTTACGGCAGACTTTATTATATAGATACAGACAAATCGGAATGTATCAGTGTTGCTAAAAATACCGGCGGGGTTGTGATAGACCTGCAAGGCAATAAAATCTGGGATAGATATATGGATGACCATAAATAAACCGGGAGATTTAATATGGCGAAAGACAAGACAAAGAAAAAAAATAAGACACTTAAAAAGATTATATTGGCAGTCGTTATAACGCTTTTAGGCACGCTTCTCATTGTTGCAGGTGTATTTCTTGGCAAAATATTAAAACTGCGGTCAGATGCAAAAAAGATAATGTCAAACGTGTCTTTAGATTCATTCAGACAGACTGAAACGAGTATTATCTATGATAAAAACGGCAAAGAAATATCTGCTTTAAGTGGAATTAAAGAATTATATTATCTTGAATCCGATGAGATTCCGGACGTTTTAAAGAAGATGTTTGTCCAGATAGAAGATAAGGATTTTTACAATCATTCGGGAATTGATATGTCCGCAATTATCAGGGCGGCGCTTGCCAATGTAACACACGCTTCAATTAAACAGGGGGCAAGTACAATTACACAGCAGCTTGCGAAAAATATGTTCCTTGACCAGAGAATTACATGGAACCGTAAGATAACGGAAATGTTTATAGCAATGGAGCTTGAAAAGAGATTTTCAAAGGATCAGATTCTTGAATTTTATATCAATAATATATATTTTGCTAACGGATATTATGGAATCGAGGCAGCATCGGAGGGATATTTCGGAAAGCCGGTAAGTGAACTTAATGTGTCACAGCTTGCTTTTCTTGCGGGTATTCCAAGAAGACCAAATGCCTATGACCCATTTACCAATTATGACGCAGCCGTGGAGAGAAGAAATTCCGTTCTGAAACAGCTGTATGCGGCAGGCCTTATAACCAGTCTTGAGTATTATGAAGCAATAGAATATGACATTGTGATTAACAGCAAAAAAACAGACAGATATAATTACATAGAAACCTATGTATTTTACTGTGCAACGAGAGCGTTAATGGAGCAGGACGGTTTTGTATTCAGGACAGAGTTTACGGATAAAGATGATGAGGATGCTTATAAGGAGATGTATGATTCAACATATGCCGAGCATCAGAAATCTTTGTTCACAGGCGGATACAGAATATATACAGCCATTGATATGGAGAAACAGGAACTGCTTCAGAACATTCTTAATCAGGAACTTAAGTTTTCGGAAGACACAGGTGATAACGGAATATACGATTTACAGGGTGCGGCCGTATGCATAGATAATGAGACAGGACTGGTTACGGCTATTGTCGGAGGCAGAACGCAGGAATATGACGGTTATATGTTTAACAGGGCGTATCAGGCATACAGACAGCCGGGAAGTGCAATTAAACCTGTTCTGGTGTACGCACCGTACCTTATAGCAGGGCATATGCCGGATGAAATTATAGATGATTCTTATATGCCGGGTGGACCAAAAAATGTAGATGATACATACAGAGGACTTATCACACTTACGGAAGCACTCGGTTATTCCACAAACGTTCCTGCCTGGAAAATAATGGAGAGCCTGACCCCTGAGACTGCAATACAATATCTCCACGCCATGAATTATGCCAAAATAAATGATGATGAGCATAATATGGCGATAAGCATAGGTGGTTTTACTTACGGAGTATCGCCTGTGGAACTGGCAGCAGGATATGCGACCCTTGAAAATAATGGAACCTACAGAAATCCTACATGTGTATCAAGAATTACCAATTCAAAAGGAGAAAATATAGTAAATAATCCGGGCGAAGGTTACAGTGTATACACAAAAGATGCCTCGATTATGGTAACAAAAATGATGGAATGGGGTGTAAATCATGGAATACTCCAAAAGGCAAAGCTTGAAAATGCAATAGTAGCCGCAAAATCAGGAACAACCAATGATTATAAAGACGGATGGTTAGCAGGTTATTCAAAATACTATACAACTGTTGTATGGGTTGGCTGCGACCAGCCTAAATCTGTGCTTGGACTTGGAGGAGGAACGTTCCCTCTTAATATATGGAAAAAATATATGGAAATAATACATGAAGGACTTCCATTAGAAGAATTTCCGGATTATCAGGACAATGCCGTTGATAATAATAGTGGAGATATCCACGACGAAAAAGAAACTGAGACACATCCGGGATGGCAAGGCGGCGGAACACCTAATATAAGTGACGGAGATACACCTCACGGAGTAGACATTAGCGGCAGAGGCGACAAGGATGTTGATGTAAGTGGAATGGGTGACAAAGACTATGATTACAGAGGATAGATTATAAGAATTAAGTCCGGGACCATATCTGATATTAAAGAGATGGTTCCGGACTTTTTATGTTAATTATTTATGTGATTCTTTATATGCATTTACGCGTTTGTTGATTCTCTCAACAGGATTAAGAAGGTCGCTGATTGAAGCATCATGGTTAAGTGTATCAATAAGTAACGCAATGTATTTACTCATATCTACGCTTATATAGTAATCCCTGCTTAAAAGTTCAGGAGACTGATATACGAGGTTGGTTGTAAGAATCTTGTCAAAAAGACCTGATTCGTGGGCTTCATCAAATTTGGCCATACCGTTTGTAAATAAACCGAATGTAGCGGCAAGGAAAATTCTCTTAGCTTTTCTTTCCTTAAGCTCTCTTGCAACATCAAGCATGCTTTCACCTGAAGAAATCATATCATCAATGATAAACACATCTTTGCCTTCAACCGAAGAACCTAAAAATTCATGGGCAACAATTGGGTTACGTCCGTCTACAATACGTGAATAATCTCTTCTCTTATAGAACATACCCATATCAAGTCCGAGCACGTTAGAATAATAAACGGCACGTCCCATAGCACCTTCATCAGGACTTATAATCATCATATTATTGCTGTCTATCTTAAGGTCATTTACATTGGTAAGAAGTGTTTTAATAAACTGGTATGCAGGTTGTACGGTTTCAAATCCATTCAAAGGAATCGCATTCTGTACTCTTGGATCATGGGCATCAAATGTGATTATATTATCAACACCCATTGATACGAGTTCTCTTAAAGCCAGAGCACAGTCAAGGGATTCTCTTCCGCTTCGCTTATGTTGTCTGCTTTCATAGAGAAAAGGCATAATAACCGTAATACGTCTTGCTTTACCTCCTACGGCTGCAATTATTCTCTTAAGATCCTGATAGTGGTCATCAGGTGACATATGATTTGTCTTGCCACAAAGATTGTAAGTAAGGCTGTGATTACATACGTCAACCAAAAGGTATAAGTCATAACCACGGACTGATTCGTTGATTACACCCTTTGCCTCACCTGAACCAAAACGTGGAACGGCAGCCTTAACGATATAATTGTCTCTCTGATATCCTGCAAAGGCTAATGTTGTTTTGTGTTCATTTTCTCTTTCATTACGCCAGTCAACAATATAGTTGTTGATTTTCTGACCAAGTGCCTCACAACCGTTAAGGTTAATCAGACCAAGTGCACCTACAGGAATTGTCTCAAGATCGCGATCGTTCTGCATAATAAAAAATCCTCCATAATATACAATTATTTTCTCTTACGCACATCATCACCGATAAGGTTGATAATATTATATGATGTGAAAATACGTGAAAAAATTCTTTCTGAGTATGCGGCCAGCAAACTCTGTTTATCAAAATTAGAAGAGATTATGGTTGAACGTTTTTCCAATAATCTCTGATTGATACAATAAAATAACTTCGAGGTTGTAAAATTATTAATTAATTCTGTGCCCAAATCATCTATAATAAGCAGGTCGCAACTTATAATTTGCAATGAATTGTCAGAATTGTCAAGTCCCGAATATTCGTAATGATCATTTTTTGAAGAAAAATAATCAAAAAGTTCGATAGCGGACAGATAAACTACACTGTGGTATCTGTCAAGAATTTCTTTGGCTATACAATTTGTAAGGTATGTCTTCCCAACACCCGTGGAACCGAGAAAAAGAAGGTTCTTGCCGGAAGGAAACTCCTCTATAAATGATTTACAGACTTCAAGAGCCGCTTTCATATTCTGACGGGGACTTACACTGTACCCTTCCGGGATATCGTCAGAAAACAGATTGATATTAAAATGCTCAAAGTTCTGTACTGAAAGCAGATCCTTTATATTAGACTGTCTGTAAAGCAGGTCAATTTCTGCCTGCTTAAAACAATGGCACTTTTCGTTACCGATGTATCCCGTATCCTTGCAGTCCTTACAGACATAAGAAGGGGTAAGATAATCATCAGGATAACCGGCAGATGACAGAAGCTCAGACATCCGTGATACGTAAGAGTCAATATCCTTATGAAGAGAAGTAAGAGAGGAAGAATTGCCGGATATCCTTGCCTTTGCCGCACGGATTGAAAGGGATGATATCTCATCGAGGCATACTTTATATTCCGGAATCACACGTATGACTTCTTCGGTACGTCTGTTAAGTTCATCTGCTGACTTCAGTTGTCTTTTATTATATTCATGCATTATTTCTTCATACTGGGAATTACTTAATGCCAAAACCAAATCCTCCCTTATTGATTGATGATAATAAGATCATCCTTTGAATCATCAAAATTGTAAGAACGCTGTGGAAAATTATTAAATTTATTGACAGACTGCTGCACAGGTGCAGCTTTTGAAGTAACCGGAACAGTTATCTTTGTCCTGAAACCGGATTCTAATTTCTTAACATCTTCGAGAGTTGTAATCCCTGCATTATGCCATTTCTTAAGAATACTCTCGGCATAAGCAAAATTGGGCTTGCTTACCGCAAGGATTGTCTTTTTACAGGCTTCACTCACAAGTTCTGTACTAAAATTGTATTCATCAAACCAACGGGTAATAAACTCACTTTCAATAGGTGTGACGTTTCTGTCTGTAATTCCAAAAGAACGGAACACGGCAGCGTTCCTGCTGCTCCTTATTCCTGAAGTTTCTTTGGCTTCTGCAACAGTAGTGATACCGTTGTCATACCAGTTCATTGCAACTTTACATATATAGTTAAAAGAACGGTGATTGCCGGACAGACAATATTCAATCAGATATTCAATCAACTCTGCCGAAAATGCCAGATCGGAATATATATAAATTATGGTGCTCGTTTCCGTAGGAGTGAGAGGGGCACCCATATATTTCTGGATTATGTATAAAAGCTCTTTTATGTCTTCCTGTTCGCAAAGACGTCTGATTTCAGCCGGAGAATATGAACGTTTAACTGCAGTGCTCTTGTTCTCCACCGGTTCCTTTGATACGGCTATATCCTCCACCGGGGCAAGGACCGGCTGATTAAGGTCACAAAGACAAATAGAAACAGGTGTGCTGCCGTCATATTCAACCTTAAGCACTTTAAGGCTGTTCCAATACTTTAATGCCCGCAGAATATCATTCTCAGTCATGTTAAGCTTGTCTGCTATATCACTTACGGTAACAGGCATATTACCGTCCTCACATCTTAAAAGATATAAATATACTTTAATAAACTCACCGTTGGCATCACGCATAAACGTATCTATAAATACGTTGGAAACCATTGAATATTGATTTTTTACGGATGAGGTTAATGCTATATACTTCATAAATCCGACACTCCTGTTTTTAATGCGAATGCTGTCATTATAGCACAGTAATTATTAAAAAAAAATAACAAACTTCCTTTTTTACAAAAGTTGTGGATAGTGTGGATAATGTGGATAATTATCTGGTAAGACGGTCGGCAATATCTACCACATTTCCTGCACCCATGGTTATTACAAGATCGCCTTTCCGGCAGCGGTCAAGTATTATTTGGCATATTTTATCAAAGTCCGGTTCGTAAATACATTCCGTTCCTGCAGCGTTTATAAGGTCGGCAATATCTTTTGACGAAATTCCGAGGGTATCAGTCTCCCTTGCTGCATAAATATCAGGAAGTATTACAAGGTCGGCCCTCTTTAACACATCAGCAAAGTCCTTAAGAAAAGCTTTGGTTCTTGTATATGTGTGAGGCTGGAATATGATGACAAGCTTTTTATGAGGGTAATTCATTGCTGAATTAATAGTTGCATTAATCTCTGCAGGGTGGTGCGCATAGTCATCAATTATTGTAAAACCATTTACGGTTCCTTTTTTCTGGAAACGTCTGTCAGTACCGTGAAAACCTTTAAGTGAGTCAATAATTGTACTGATGTCTATTCCTAAGTGGATTGCAACTGCAATGGCAGCAAGACTGTTATATACATTATGAATCCCCGGAACACTGAGGGCTATTCTGCCGATTGTGTTTCCCTGACGGATAAGGTCATAAGAAGGACAGCCGAATTCATCAAAGGAGATATTATCTGCTGTATAATCAGCATCAGGTGTTTTTCCAACTGTTATAACGGGACAAGCGGCATTTTTATAAATTTCTTCAACATTATCAATGTCATTATTAATTACCAGAAGACCGTTCTCAGGGAGAAGTCTGACATAACGTCCAAAGGAATTACGGATATCGTTAATGTCTTTAAAAAAGTCAAGATGATCTTCTTCTATATTAAGTATAATCTCAATAGTCGGAAAGAATGATAAAAAGCTGTTGGTATATTCACAGGCTTCGGTCACAAAATTATCAGAATGGCCAATTCTTAAGTTACCATGTATGGATGGAAGAATTCCGCCTACGGATACGGTAGGGTCAAGGCTGCCATTCACAAGAATTTCGGTAAGCATGGAAGTGGTTGTTGTCTTACCGTGGGTACCGGACACACCGACTGCTGTTTTGTAGTTGGTCATAATCTCTCCAAGCAGCTCGGCTCTCGTTATTACGGGAATATTTTTTGCCCTGGCAGCAGCAAGTTCTTCATTGTCATTGTGAATCGCTGCGGTATATACTACGAGGTCAATATCGTCAGTTATGTTGTCTGCCTTCTGTCCGATGAAAACCTTAATGCCCTGGGATATAAGGTTCCTGGTCAGTTCTGATTCTTTAGAGTCTGAGCCTGAAATTGTAAAACCTTTTGAAAAAAGAATATCTGCAAGTCCACTCATGCTTATTCCACCGATGCCGATGAAGTGAACATGGATAGGACTGTTATAATTAATATGTGACATAATAATCTGTCTCCTTGAATATAGATTAATTTATTATATTTTATACCAGTAAGGTATTAAAAGTAAATAAAAATAAAGAGGTTCTTTTTATCGTGGAAATGAATATATATTAAAAAACGGGAAACAAGTAGTATGTTAGTAGAAATTACTAAAAATAAAAAATAAAAATGTCAAAATTTAATGAATATTATGAAATACTCTTTAAAATATATAAGGTTTGTGTTACAATATGTTTACAATTTGACTAGAAAATATAAGACTTGAGGTGATTAATATGGTGAAAAAAGAAATGATTGCCATGTTGTTAGCAGGCGGACAAGGCAGCAGACTCGGAGTTCTTACGTCCAAGGTTGCCAAGCCGGCAGTAGCATTTGGCGGTAAGTACAGAATTATTGATTTTCCACTCAGCAACTGTATTAACTCTGGGATTGATACAGTAGGTGTTCTTACACAGTATCAGCCGTTACGACTTAATACACATATCGGGATAGGTATTCCTTGGGATTTGGATAGAAATGTCGGCGGCGTTACGGTTCTTCCTCCATACGAGAGAAGTACAAGCAGCGAATGGTATACAGGTACAGCTAATGCCATATATCAGAATCTTGATTATATGGAAATGTATAATCCGGACTATGTTCTTATTTTATCGGGTGACCATATTTACAAGATGGATTATGAGATAATGCTTGATTATCATAAGGCATGCAATGCGGACGTTACTATTGCGGCAATGCCTGTTCCTTTAGAGGAAGCAAGCAGATTCGGTATACTTATTACAGATGAGAACAACAGAATAACAGAATTTGAGGAGAAACCGGCTAATCCTAGAAGCAACCTTGCATCAATGGGTATATATATATTCAGCTGGAAAGTCCTTAAAGAAGCTCTCATTAAGATGAGAGACCAGAAGGGCTGCGATTTCGGTAAGCATATTATTCCTTATTGCTTTGAAAACGGCAACAGGCTTTTTGCGTATGAGTATAACGGATATTGGAAGGATGTAGGAACGTTGAACTCATATTGGGAAGCTAATATGGAGCTTATTGATATAGTCCCTGAATTTAATCTCTATGAGGAATTATGGAAAGTATACACAAGAGCGGATGCAATTCCTCCACAGTACATATCAGGCAGTGCCAAGGTTGAGAGAAGCATAATCGGTGAAGCAAGTGAGATTTATGGTACTGTCCGCAATTCAGTAATCGGAAGTGGTGTCACAATAGAAGAAGGTGCGGAAGTTACAGATTCCATAATTATGCAGAATACGACTGTCGGAAACGGAACTGTTATAAATAAAGCAATAGTTGCAGAGAATGTGACAATCGGAAATAACTGCCATGTGGGATTTGGTGATATGGCTGAAAGTAAGCTGGATACTAAGATTTATAATTCTGATTTAGCAACAATCGGTGAAAATACAGTTATTCCGGATAATATTACAATTGGCAGAAATACTGCTGTCTCAGGAGTGACAACTCTTGAAGATTATAAAGATGGAATCCTTGAAAGCGGTGGATACATCATTAAGGCAGGTGAAGAAAGATGAGAGCAATAGGTATTATTTTAGCCGGCGGTAATAACAAGATGATGCGTGAATTATCCAATAAGAGAGCCATTGCTGCAATGCCGGTTGCAGGAAGTTACAGGACAATTGATTTTGCACTCAGTAATATGAGTAATTCACATATTGGTAAAGTTGCAGTAATAACCCAGTACAATGCGAGATCACTTAATGAACATCTGAGTTCTTCAAAGTGGTGGGATTTTGGCAGAAAACAGGGCGGACTCTTTGTTTTTAATCCAACCATAACTAATGAAAACAGTGTATGGTACAGAGGAACAGCAGATGCATTATATCAGAATCTTACTTTCTTAAGAAACAGCCATGAACCTTATGTTGTTATTGCATCGGGTGATGGCGTATACAAGCTGGATTACAATAAGGTTATTGAGTATCATATTGAGAAGAAAGCTGATATTACGGTTGTAATCAAAGACCTTGATGATTCAGAAGATGCTCGCAGATTCGGTGTCGTTAAGTGCAATGAAGACGGAAGAATTGTGGAATTTGAAGAGAAACCGATAGCGACATCGGGCAAGACGGTTTCCACAGGAATATATGTAATCAGAAGAAGACTTCTTATTGAACTTATCCAGAAGGCTTACGATGAGGACAGATATGATTTTGTTAAAGATATTGTAATAAGATATATGAATGTAAAGAAAATATACGGTTACAGGCTTGATTCATATTGGAGCAATATATCAACGGTAGAGTCATATTTCAAGACCAATATGGATTTTCTTAACAGAGATATAAGAAAGCATTTCTTTAAGGATTCAACAGATATATATTCAAAAACAGAAGATCTTGCACCGGCAAAATATAATCCGGGTTCGGAGGTTAAGAACTGCATAGTTGCCAGCGGATGTATTTTTAACGGCAAAGTGGAAGATTCCGTTATATTTAAGAAGGTATACATTGGAAGTAACACTTATATTAAGAATTGTATAATTCTTAATGATGTTCATATTGGTGATAATTGTCATTTGGAAAATTGCATTGTTGAGAGCAGAGATACCATAAGACCTAATACAGAATATATCGGTCAGAATGGAGAAATCAAAATTGCAATAGAGAAAAATGAGCGGTTCCCAATGTAGTTCATTAGGAAGGAAGGGTTACGAATATGAAAATTACGGATATCAGAGTAAGAAAAATTGCAAAAGAAGGTAAATTAAAAGCAGTTGTGTCAATTACAATAGATGACGAGTTTGTAATACATGATATTAAAGTAATTGATGGAGATAAGGGATTGTTTATAGCAATGCCTAGCAAAAAAACGGGTGATGGAGACTACAGGGATATAGCACATCCGATTAATTCAGACACAAGAGGAATGTTGCAGAGAAAGATCCTTGAAGCCTATAACAATGCTTCTGACGAAGAAGTATAGAGAATATAATAGCATACTATATATAAGATGAGGATGTCACTTTAACGATTAAAAATCGTTGAGGCGGCATCCTCTTTTTGTTTATTTACTGTATTCCCTGATAATTGCCCGTACAGTTCTTGAAAGGTACGGTTTAATTCTTCCGATATTTGCCGGTTCATTGTATAGAATAGAACTGTAACAGGTTGAACCCACAAGTTCCACTACAAGGAAAAGAAGAATTTCAGGTTCTTCTATTGAAAGACCGCTTGTGGAAAGCATTTCGTAGTAAATGTCTTTAAAATTAATATCATTGGAAGCTACGTTTGTGGTAAGGGCTTCCTTAAACACACCCCAACTTAAATTTTTGGATATAAAAGTAAGGAGGGAGTGGTTGCCTTCAAGGGCATCTACAATGTAATTGATAATAAAAATCATTTTTTCCTCAAAAGCAGGTTCCTCACTGGCAGTTGATGATTTTTTTTCAAGAGCCGCTACGGCATCTTTAAAAAGTTTACTGGATTCATGTGATATGAGCCGGTTCCTGATTTCGTATTTGTCTTTAAAATACAGATAAAAAGTTCCTTTGGCAACGTCGGCAGCCTTGGAAATTTCAGCTATTGTCGTCTTTTCCACGCTTTGCGTAGTGAATAAATCATAGGCAGCATTTAAAAGAGCATTAAGTTTCTGCTGCTTATTATCGTCTACCTTTCCCATTATAAAAATCCTCCGTGTAAAATATTAAAAATTTATAAAAAACTGACTTTTGGACATTTTCTATATTGACTATACAATTTTTGGTGCTATAATGTCAACAGAAATAAAAAATGACCAATGGACATATTTTTAAATTAAGGAGGATTTATATGAAAAAGTTTGGAAAACTTATCGTAAAGCTAAGAATACCGATTCTCATTCTTAGCGTGCTGCTTTTAATTCCGGCAGCAATAGGATACTTTAATACTAAAGTTAATTATGATATTTTATATTACCTTCCGGGTGATATTGATACAATGAAGGGCCAGGATATATTACTTGACGATTTCGGCAAGGGCGCCTACGCAATGGTTGTGGTTGACGGAATGAACAAGAAAAATGTATCCGAGCTTGTAAAAAAAGTTGAAAAAGTTGACCATGTAGCCAGTGTTATTTCATACAATGGAATTGTTGGTGACGGAGTACCGGCAGAAATACTTCCTGATAAGTTCAGGTCTTACTTTGAGAATGATGATTCGGGAGCGACACTTTTCGCAATATTCTTTGATGATACAACATCAAGTACAGAAACGATGGATGCCATTGAAGAATTAAGGGATGTAACCGATAAACAGTGCTACATAGCGGGTATGTCGGCGGTAGTTACCGATACCAAGTCAATGTCAGAAAAAGAAACTCCTATATATGTGCTTGTAGCTGTATTACTTGTTTGTGTGGTTCTTGCAATATTTATGGATTCGTTCCTTGTACCTGTATTATTTATGGTAAGTATAGGAATGGCCATTGTATATAACTTAGGAACGAATATTTTCCTCGGAGAAGTATCGTACATAACAAAAGCACTTGCGGCGGTGCTCCAGCTTGGTGTAACACTTGACTATTCAATATTCCTGTGGCACAGCTATAAGGAAGAAAAAGAAAAGAATCCCGGTGACCATAAAGAGGCAATGGCAGTTGCAATCGGAAATACACTTACCTCTGTTGTAGGTTCATCAATCACAACAGTAGCAGGATTTATAGCACTTTGCTTTATGAGTTTTACCCTTGGACTTGACCTTGGTATAGTAATGGCAAAGGGTGTTATATTCGGAGTAATCGGATGCGTAACAATTCTTCCTTCACTTATACTTACATTCGATAAAGCACTTGAGAAGACAATGCATAAAGAAATTATGCCTAATTTTGATAAGCCGGCAAGATGGATAGTAAAACATTCATGGTTATTCCTCATTGTCTTCCTGGGACTTTTATATCCGGCAATTTACGGCTACAACCATACAAAAGTATATTATGATTTATCTGATACATTACCTGATAAACTTAATTGCTCACAGGCTAATAAATTACTTGCGGAAAATTTTGATAAGACCAATTCAATATATATGATTCTTGCAGACACCAATCTTTCAAAAGATGACTCTATTGCAATGATAGATGAGATAAAAAAACTTGACGGTATATCAACGGCAATGAGCCTTGATTCCGTAGTTGGTGCAGAACTGCCTACAGAAATGCTTCCGGATTCCCTTGTTTCAGAGTTAAAGGGAAACGAATATCAGATAATGATGATATCAACCAATTATGCCATTGCATCTGATGAAATCAACGACCAGATAGATAAAGTTGATGAAATTGCTAAAAAATATGATGCAAAATCAATGGTAATCGGTGAAGCACCATGTACAAAAGACCTTATTACAATTACAGATAAAGACTTTAAGACAGTAAGTATTGTATCAATTGCAGCAATATTCGTAATTATATTCTTTGTACTAAAATCAATATCATTACCTGTTATCCTTGTTGCGGCAATTGAATTTGCGATATTTGTAAATATGGGTATTCCTTATTTTACAGGAACATCAATACCGTTTATTTCATCGGTAGTCATCGGAACCATACAGCTTGGTGCAACGGTCGACTACGCAATTCTTATGACAACGAGATACAAAAGAGAAAGAGCCGCAGGCGAAAGCAAGAAAGAGGCCATATCGATTGCACTTGGAACATCTATTCCGTCAATTATCGTAAGTGCCCTCGGATTTTTCGCAGCAACCTTTGGTGTAGGTATGATTGCCAGCGTTGATATGATTTCATCATTATGTATACTCATGGCACGAGGTGCAATCATCAGTATGTTAGTTGTAATATTTATACTTCCATCATTATTTGTATTGTTTGATAAACTCATTATAAATACAAGTATTGGTTTTAAATCTAAGAAAAATAAAAAAGAAGCAGTTATGTAAGGAGAGATAGTTATGGTAAAGAAGAAATTTTTAAAACGTTGTTCAATATTAATGTGCAGTGTTCTTGTTGCAGCTAACCTTGTTGCATGCGGAGCGGGAACAGGAAGTGCAAACGAAGAAGTAAAACAGAGTGCGTACAGTCAGGACAATATGGTCCAGACATCCATAGAAAAAGAATTATCGTCAAAAAGTACACTTCCAATCAATACAAGACAGGAAACAGTATATGTGTTCGGGGATGCTAACGGAAATAAGGACCATATAATCGTTAATGAAAAAGTAACTGATGACAAAGGAAAGGAAACCCTTAATAGGACTGAATCTGATGGCGAAGTACCGGTCTCCATGAAAGTTACATACACTCTTGACGGAAATGAAGTTACACCTGAAGAACTTGCGGGAAAGAGCGGCAAAGTAACAATGAGATTTGATTACACAAATAATACAAAAGATGTTCCTTTTACAATGATTACGGGAATGGTACTTCCTGCCGACGTATTCTCAAATGTAGAGATTACAAACGGTAAACTTACCAGAAACGGTGATTCAATTATTGCAGTCGGACTTACAATGCCGGGTCTTGCAGATATGCTTAACCTTAAAGGAATAGAGCTTCCTGAGTATTTTGAAGTAACAGCAGATGTAAATAAATTCTCGCTTGATATGACAATGTCTGTGGCAACATCTAACTTCCTTTCAGATGTGAATGTGGATGACATTTCCATTGACAGCATAAAAGCTCTTACAGATAAGCTTGGAAGTGCTACCGGACAGCTTGTGGATGGTTCAGCAGCTCTTGCAGACGGAACCTCACAGTTAAAGGATGCTGTTCCTACCCTTACAGACGGAATTACCAGGTTGAACACAGGTGCACTTTCATTAAGAGACGGAATGTATGCTTATATTGACGGCGTAAATACAGTATCGGCAGGTGCGTCACAGCTTAATAGTGGAGCATCAGACCTTGCAACAGGTCTTGACAGTCTTGCCTCTGCAATAAATACAAAGGTAGTTCCGGGAATTACACAGATGAAAAATACCGTTGACGCCAATGTAAAGACTTACGGAGGAAAAGTTACATCCGTTCTTACATTAGCAGGAACATATGATAAAGCACTTGCGGCATTGAATAACACTATTAAGTCAGCAGGTGCAGCTTATGGTGTGAGCGATATGTCAGTAGTTCCTTACTCAGAAATGAGTTCGGGACTTACAGAGGAAAAAGTTTCAAAACTTCTTACAAAATATATGTCAGATTACACAATTTACATAAGTGCAAAAGCGGCATTTACAAATGCTGATGCGTATGTTTCACAGATGAAACTTAGAGGCGTTGACGGTTCATCCGTAACAAATCTCGGACAGGTATACCAGCAGGAAATTGCAATGCTTATGTCAGCAGCAAGCAACGGCGGTGTGTATACAGCACTAAGCCAGGTGCAGACAGGTGTTAATCAGTTATCGACAGGTATCGGTTCAATGAATGACAATACCAATGCAACAAGAACAGGCAATACAGAAACTATCTGTTCAGCAATTTACAAACTTCAGACAGGAAGCAAAACACTTAAAGACGGAACAGAAACTCTTGTAAACGGTCTCGGAACACTTACATCTAACAATGATGCACTTAAGAGCGGTGCCGCACAGGTTGCAGACGGAACAGGAACCCTTAATGACAGCGCCGCAACACTTGCGGATGCCATTGAGAAACTTAATGCCGGAGCCATTACATTAAAAGACGGTATGGCACAGTTTAACAGTGAAGCAATAGAACCACTTGAAAAACTTGTGGGTGATGATTTACAGAATGCTGTTGACACAATCAAAAAAGTTGTAAAATCAGGTCAGGATTATACATCGTTCTTAGGTAAGTCAGATGACTTAAAAGGCAGCGTGACATTTATATACAAGACTGCAGGTATAACAATAGAAGAATAATAGCGGTTGCATAAGATTCAATCCTGAATTATAATATTTGGAAAAAGAATGTTATAATTCAGGAGGAACGTAATGACTATATTAGTTTTAGGCGGAGCCGGGTATATAGGCTCGCATACGGTGTACGCACTTATTGAAAAGGGTGTGGATGTAGTAGTTATAGATAATCTGGAAACAGGTCATATAGAAGCAGTTCATGAAAAAGCACGTTTTTACAAAGGCGATATCAGGGACAGGGCTTTTGTTGACAGCGTTTTAGATAAGGAGAAGATAGACGCGGTTATTCATTTTGCCGCTAATTCACTCGTAGGCGAGAGCATGGTTAATCCGCTCAAATATTATGACAATAATGTAAACGGTACCAAGGTCCTTTTACAGTCAATGGTTGCCCACGGCCTTGATAAGATAGTATTTTCATCAACGGCAGCTACCTATGGAGAACCTGAAAAAGTTCCTATTCTTGAAACAGACAGAACAGAACCTACCAATACATACGGTGAGACCAAGCTTGCCATGGAAAAGATGTTTAAATGGACAGATCGTGCCCATGGACTTAAGTATGTTTCTTTGAGATATTTTAATGCATGTGGTGCACACGTAAGCGGAAAGATTGGAGAAGCACATTCTCCTGAGACACACCTTATTCCTTTGATTCTTCAGGTGCCATTGGGACAACGTGAGTACATCAGCATATTTGGTGATGATTATGATACGAGTGATGGAACCTGCATAAGAGATTATATTCATGTAACAGACCTTGCACAGGCACATATACTTGCTGTTGATTACCTGATGAAAGGCAATGAAAGCAACATATTTAATCTCGGTAACGGTGTGGGATTTACAGTTAAGGAAGTAATAGATACGGCACGAAAAGTCACAGGACATGAGATACCGGACAGAATTGCCGAAAGAAGAGCCGGAGACCCTGCGAGACTTATTGCATCAAGCGATAAAGCAAGACAGGTGCTTTTATGGAAACCTGAGCACGCGAATCTTGAGGAAATTATATCAACTGCATGGAATTGGCATAAAAACCACCCAAACGGTTATAACGGATAATGGACAGTTTTATATTCAGCCTTGAAGCCACTGTACCTGTTTTTATGATAATTATCCTGGGCTATATACTTATGCGTGTCGGATTTCTGACTAAAGAGTTTACAGAAGTAGCAGACAAATATGTATTTAAAGTGGCTTTGCCGGTATTGCTTTTTAAACAGATAGGAACAGCGGATATCCGTTCCGAATTTGATATCAGGTTTGTTCTCTTCTGCATGATAGTTACAACGGTAATGTTTGGCATGGTGTGGCTTCTTGCGAGGATTTTTATAAGAGATAAGAGCATGGTCGGTGCGTTTACGCAGGGAAGTGTCCGCGGTAGTGCGGCTATTCTTGGAATTGCATTTATTGATAATATATACGGCAGTTCAGGGATGGGACCACTGATGATTGTATCAGCGGTACCGCTATATAATATATATTCTGTTATAATTCTTACGGTTGAGGCAAGGGATAATAAGAATGGTAAAGAGGCAATTAAAAAATCTTTTATTAATGTCCTGAAAAATCCTATTATAATAGGTATTTTTCTCGGAATGATTGTTGCATGTACCGGACTTAAGATACCGGCTATACCGTTAAAAGCGATAAACAGCGTTGCTGCTACCGCAACCCCCATCGCACTGATAGTTGTCGGCGCCGGTTTTGAAGGGAAGAAGGCCATTGCCAAAACAGGACCGACGCTTGTGGCTGTTTTTATCAAGCTTATAGTTCTTCCTCTGATATTTTTACCGGTTGCGGTTAAAATGGGATTCAGACGAGAAGCTCTTGTTGCAATAATTATTATGCTAGGCTCACCTACAACGGTAACCTGTTACATAATGGCAAAGAATATGAATAATGATGAAGTCCTTAGCGGAAGTATTGTTGTGCTTGCGACGCTGCTTTCGTCATTTACATTGACGGGACTGGTATTCCTTATGAGATATATGGGATGGATATAAAACCTGCATAGGCGGTCTGCTTGTGCAGGTTTTTTAATACTCAAACAAAATATTACCGTTTGCGACAAAATTCTTGCTATTATTCTATTATAGAGTTATTATAAAATTATAAAAAATTTACAATATTTGGGAGTATGATGTACGGATTAAAGGAGTTTTAAGATTTATATCATCTACAATCTTTATTTTATCATTTACAGTTCGTTTTATATTCCCGGTTATATATATTAATATTATTTGATAGGAGAAAAACATAGGAGTACAACTAGAATTGTTTAAATTATCATATTCAAATTTTAAATCCAATTTAAAAAAATATGTGGCAATCATGACTGCGGTCATGATTGCCATGATGTTCATAATTGCCTCTGAAAGCATATTTTCATCATACGGAGAGGTTAAGGTCAGAAACGCATACCGGTATAACGGGGTATGGGATTACCGTTTGAAAACATCATCAGATGAGGATATAAAAGTTGATGGAGTGACATATAGAGGATATGCAGAGAATCAGAATATAGGTGTTCTTGATATAATACCTGAGATGGAACATATAGGAAATTATATAGATTGTACAGACAGGTATTTATTAGCAATTACGGGAATTGACAACGATTTATATAATACAATTCCATATAAGATTATGGAAGGGAATTATCCCGCCAGTGCAGATGAGCTTCTTGTTGCACAGAATACGGTATATAAAGGAGAGGTTCTTAAGACAGGTGATGTAATAGAACTTGATATAAAAGAACGTCAGGATGAAGATGGCAATATCCTTGGAGATGAGAACTTGTCAGTAGGAGATGTATATACAGATATTACTACAAAGAAATATACAATATGCGGAATATATGACAGCTCATCATTTACAACAGGAACCTTTATCCATAGTGCGTATTCAGGAAAATCAGGAAGCAATAATAGAATATATTATTATACCTGCAACAGCCATGACAAGGCAAGGTATGAAGCTGCATTAGAAACTTTCAAGCAGGCAGGAAATGTTGAAGCCAACCAGTATGTAAAGATGGCTGTGGAGTCTGTATATAAGTCTGATTATTTTAAAGCAAGTAAAGCAGGCGTTTTTCTTTTTCAAGGGATAATAATTATTGTGTCCCTTGCAACAATAATTCTCAATCTTTTTCAGATTGGAGAATCTGAAAGAAAAAATATCCGCCAGATGTATACAATAGGTGCCGGAAAAGGAAAGATAACCGGAATATATAACAGGGTCTTTGCAGTATGTGAGCTTACAGGTGTTTTAGCAGGAACTGGACTTGCGGTTATTGCTTTGACAGCAGGGAAGAAAACCATTATCAGTATACTTAATTCTGAATATACGGATTTTTCACTTGTTAAGATTAATCCCGTCAAGATTATTGTAATGTATCTTATAATACTTATAGTTACAATGATATTCATGTTAATAAAGTGTAACGGCATCCTTACTATACATAAAAGAAAAATATCCGGAGAAATAAAGAAAAAACCATGTAACAGCATATCAAAGCTTGCAAGTACAACCGTAAGAAACAGGTGGATATTTAATATAGTGCTTACAAGCTCACTTACTATAATGCTTCTTATGATAACGATTTTATTAAGCATCCATCCGGGAATTAAAAGCAGAAGTGAAGAAGAAGCAGGAATTTATAAAAGTCATGGACATTATTACATAGTTACGTATGATAATATTGACCGGTATGAATCAGAATTCAGGGCTGTTGAAGGTGTAAAAAAATTCAATATATATGGTTCGGCATTTGTTAGAATAAAGGGGAGAAATAGAGATAACCAAAGTCTGGACGGCTTGATAAGCTGCAATAAAGATTACTATGATGAAGTAAGAAAAGAAAATCCTTGGATGGCAGATTTTGATACTTTTGAAAAAGAAGAACTTGTATACGCGATAAATGAAACTGTTTTGGAAGGAAAAATTATTCGTTCAAATGATGCAAAGGAAGGAGATACTTTTACATATGTGTATCAGCAGGCAGAGGATACAGACAAAGAATACAAAATCAAGATAGACGGGGTATTAACAATGCCACAAAGTGACATTGTTACAGAAGAAGAAGGAGAAATTGACTATTTAACGTTTTTGGTTCCTGAAAGCAGAATGTTAAAAGAAATTAAAGAAGTTGGATGTAGTCCAAACTGGATGTATACATTTATATGTGAAAAAGGCAAGATAAAGAGTGCCGGTGAGAAATTACAGGATCTTGCATATAGATTAGGCGTAGGACTTATGGATACTGCCGAGCTTTATGAACTGGCTGAGGATAATCATGAAATACAGGTATTTGTTGTAGCAGTTGTGTCAGGTCTTTTTATACTTATCGGACTTGGAGGAATGATAACATCCATCAGGCTTGATAATATGTCAAGAAAACGTGAATTTTCGATATATAGGACACTGGGAATGGATTCACATATAAAGACCGAACTACAGATATATGAGTACATATCAGTATGGCTATCGGCACTGATTCTTTCAACGATTCTTGTAATTATACTTATTAATACTTTACTAAAAGGAATGGTCAGCTATTATTATGTTGAAAATAAGACATTATTCATTAATCTGGTTAAGGTAGCTGCGGGAACTTTGGCAATATTGGCATTAATTGTGATTGCAGGACAATTAGGAAAGGGAAAAAGACATGATAAAGTTAAATAAAATAAACAAATCCTTTGGTGAGGAGCTTTCCGGAGTACATGTATTAAAAAATCTTTCACTTGATGTAAATACCGGAGAGTTTGTTGCCATAATGGGAAAGAGCGGATGTGGAAAGACAACACTTTTGAATATTCTTGGGACTCTGGAAAATGCTGATTCAGGTGAATATTTCCTTGGGGACAGGAATATGTCCACTCTTTCTGAAAAAGAAAAATGTAAGTTAAGACGAACCAAAATAGCCATAATATACCAGAGTTACAACCTTGTAGAAGACCTGAATGTATATGACAATATTGTTTTGCCATTTGTATTTGATAAGTCCAAATGGGACGAAGATTACCTGAAAGAGCTTATAAAAGAGCTTGATATAGAGAAACTTTTATACAGAAAGGCGGGATTGCTGTCAGGCGGTGAAAAGCAGCGTGTGGCAATTGCAAGGGCATTGTTGCAAAGACCTGCCGTAATTCTTGCTGATGAACCCACGGGTAACCTTGATTCGGTAAACAGTGAAATAGTAATGGACGCGCTTGTTAAAGGCAACAAAATCCATAACCAGACAATTGTAATGGTAACCCATGATAAAGATATGGCAGAAAAGACGGACAGAATCATCTATATGAAGGATGGAGAGATACAGAGGAAGCTGTAGAGGTACACAGAGGAGGTAAAATATCATGAACAAACAACTGCATATTGCGATACATTGTATCCTTGCTGCCGCTATAATCGGCATCATTGTTACCGTAAAAGTTTTCATATCATCATCCGGGTATCATACGATTTTTAATTATGCACGTTTTAATGATGGCAATACCGGATACTTATATGATGTAAAAACAGGTGAATATAAAGGAGAACGTTCATGGAGGATTGATATGCTTTTGAACGGAAGCAATCATAAATCTATAGGAACACTGTGGGTGTCAGATATTCCGCTTAATACTAAGGAATTTCCGGGAGGTTACTATACTGTTAATAAGAAAACCGGTGTCCACAATGTAAAGTTTACACCGGAATATTATGATAGTACAACACAGAAACTTATACATGGATATTATGAAATGGATTTTTATTATGATTCAAAGGAAAAGATGTCATGGATTGCTATATGGGAAAATGAAGACACAGACAATGGGTTCCTTTCAATGGTTTTAATACCTGCAGGCAGTAAAGAAGATGCAGACGTAATATATCAGCATATGAAAGGCAATTTTACGCCACGTTAATAAAATGGGGATGCGCTTTAACAATTGAAAATTGTTGAGGCGGCATCCCCGTGTTTTTTGCAATTATTTTATTATTTCTCAAGTTCGGATGTACAATGAGGACATCTCGTTGCATCTAAATCAATTTCAGAACGACAGAACGGGCAAATCTTTGTTGTCGGAGCTGCTTCTTTCGCTTCCTCTTTCTTCTGGCCGAGGGAACGTAATTTGTTGATTCCTTTTACAAGGAAGAAAAGAACAATGGCGGTTAACAAAAATGTGATAATTGCCTGAAGGAAACTTCCATATTTAATCTGGGCACCATTAATGTTCCATGCCAAAGCTGTAAGGTCAGCCTTAGATGTTACAATTGTAAGAAGCGGAGAAAAGATGTCTCCTACAAGAGAATTTACAATAGCTGTAAAGGCACTGCCTACGATAAGACCGATAGCCATATCAAATATGTTACCTTTTGAAATAAATTCCTTGAATTCTTTTATTATTTTCTTCATAAAAGTATATCTCCTATTCTTCGGTATTTTCTTCATCAGGTTCTTTTTTAGTATCTAAAATATATGCGTGAACCTTCGTAATTCTGTTTTTGGTACAACCTTCCACCACAAACCTGAGATTGCCGATGGTAACTTCATCACCAAGCACAGGCAGACGCTTAAGGGAATCAATAATAAATCCGCTTATGGAATCGTAATCCGATTCGTGGTCAGTTTCAATGTCAGGCAGCTCTATGTATTCCTCAATATCGTTAAGCCTTGCCGTACCTGAAAAAATATATTCAGTATCATTTACCTTAATAATGTCATCGACTTCGTCACCATCGTATTCGTCACGGATTTCACCAACAATTTCCTCAAGCAGGTCCTCAAGGGTAATCATGCCAACAGTCGAACCGTATTCATCTATTACTATGGTAAAATTGTTGGAGGTCTTTTTAAGTTCTTCCATAAGCTCAGAGGTCTTTTTAAACTCGTATGTATAATACGGCTTGCGCAGAATATCTCTTACATTAAATGAAGCCTTATCCTCACAGAGCAAAAGGTCCTTGACATTAATAATACCGATGACATTGTCAACAGAGTCTTCATAAACAGGCAGACGGGTATATTTATCGGTTCTGAATACCGAAATTATCTCGTCATAACGGCTGTCTATTGATACACATGTCATATCAATACGCGGAATCATAACATCCTTAGCCTGGGAATCACCGAAATCAAACACGTTTTTAATCATCTGGCGTTCTTCTTTTTCGATTACACCTTCTTCATGGCTTACGTCAACAATGGTTCTCAGCTCGTCTTCTGTAATTGAAGCAGCTTTTTTACCCGGGTCAAGTCCTAAGATAAAAAGAAAACCATTTGCTAATTTATTGATGATAAAAATAACAGGGGTAAGAACCTTTATAAGAAGGCTTATGACACCTGAGTAAGTCATTGCAATCTTTTCCGCATGGGAAGTAGCAATTGTTTTCGGTGTTATTTCACCAAAAATCAATACCAGTAAGGTAAGAATACCTGTAGTAAGACTTACGAATCTGTTGCCCCACAACTGTAAGGTAATGGTTGTTGCAAGGGATGATGCAAAAATATTGACTATGTTATTGCCAATAAGAATTGCACTAAGCATTTTAGATGAATTAGATGTAATTTTAAGAACTCTCGCTGCTTTTTTATTACCTTCATCTGCAAGAGAACGCATCCTGATCTGGTTGACCGTAACAAGTGATGTCTCCGCCGATGAAAAGAAAGCAGAGAGTAACAGAAGTACGATTAACACAATAAACTGAATCGCCACACTGGGGTCCAAGTTATTCAACTCCTTTTAAAGTATTTTTATCTAAATATATATTTTAATAGAAGTTCTGTCAATAATTTGATATGGATAAAATAAAGAAAATATGATATTATTAACAAATCTGGAGGAAAAAAATATGTATGTAATAGCCGGGCTTGGTAACCCTGAGAAAAAATATGAGATGACAAGACACAATATGGGATTCAGAATAATTGATGCGCTTGCCGGCAGATTTAATATTTCGATGACCGAACAGAAACATAAGGGACTCATAGGTAAGGGAATAATAGGCGGAAATAAGGTAATACTTGTTAAACCTTTAACATATATGAATTTAAGTGGTGAATGCATAAGACCCGTCTGTGATTATTATAAGGTAGATCCATCAGAATGTATTGTGGCCTTTGATGATATAAGTCTGGAACCGGGCAAGATCCGTATCCGCAAGAAAGGAAGTGCAGGCGGACATAACGGCATTAAGAGTATTATATCGTGCCTTGGTACGGATGCTTTTCCGCGCCTTAAATTCGGTGTGGGAGATAAGCCGAAACAGATGGATTTAGCAGACTATGTACTGGGACGTTTTAACAGCGAAGACGAGGCAATAGTTGCAAAAGAGCTGGAAAAAGCCTGCAATGCCATCGAATGCATGGTAACAGAAGGTTACGACGCAGCAATGAATAAATATAACGGAGTATAGAAAATGAGCATATTGGAGAAGCCGGTATGTGAACTGGCATATTATCAGAATATTATAGATGACCTTAAGAAAAAAGGGAATGTACCTGTGGCTTTTGGCTGTGTTGACCAGCAGAAGCCATATTTTATCTATAAAATCACAGAAAAATTTAATAAGAAGCTCATAATAACAGGTACAGAAATAAGGGCAAGAGAACTTTATGAAGATTATCGAGCCATTGATAAAAATACTTATTACTATCCTGCCAAGGATTTCATTTTTTACAGTGCTGACATAAGAAGCAATGAAGTTGTCAGGGAGAGGCTGGAAGTAATCAATCATCTTATAAATGACCGGGAAGCCACTATCATTACAACCATTGACGGTTGTATGGATAAACTGGTACCACAGGATATATTCAGAAAAAACACCATAAATATAAAAACCGGTGATGATATCGACATCAAAGGATTATCTGAACGACTTGTAAATGCCGGCTATGAAAATGCCGGACAGACGGAACACAGCGGTCAGTTTGCCATCAGAGGCGGCATAATCGATATTTTCCCTGTGAATATGGAAAATCCCTGCCGTATTGAACTGTGGGATACAGAAGTGGATGCAATGAGGCTTTTTGATGCGGAAAGCCAGCGTTCCGTAGAGAATATCGAAGAAATTGATATTTTCCCGGCAACAGAGCTGCTCATAGATGATACACTGGCATCGGGAATTAAAAGTATTGAGAAAGATGCAGCAAAATACAGTGAAGCACTTAATAAAGAAGCTAAAATTACTGAAAGCAACCTTATAAAGAAAAATGTTGAAGAGCTTAAGGAAAAACTGTTTGTGCTTAAGGACAGGAGCGGACTTGACAGTTATGTTAAATATTTTATAAAAAATCCGGTATCATTAGCGGATTATTTTGACTATGAAAAAGATGGTATAGTTATTGATGAACCGGTAAGAATTATTGAAAAAATGGATGTAGTGGAGAAAGAATTCAGGGAAAGTATGTCCCACAGGCTTGAAAAAGGAAGCATCCTTCCGGGACAGACAGAGGTGTTGTATTCAAAAGGCGAAGTGTTCCATAAACTGGCTTTGCACAGCCTGATGGCAGTATCAGTGCTTGACTGCAAAATACCGGAACTTAATATTTCGGGACACTATGACATAAATGCAAAGGGAATAGGTTCGTATAATAATTCTTTTGAAACCCTTGTAAGTGACATAAAGAACTGGAAAAAGAAAAAATACCGCATACTAATTGTATCAGGCTCGGAAATAAGGGCCAGAAGACTGGCAAAAGACCTGATGGAAAATGATATAATGGCCGCATTTTCAGATAAAAGCCAAAAAGAAATCAAAGAAGGAGAAGTTGTAACCGTCTGTGGCAAGCTTAGGAAGGGCTATGAATATCCTGATATAAGATTTGCAGCAGTTGCGGAAGATGATATTTTCAGCACGGCGAAGAAACCTAAGAAAAAGAAAAAAAGCTACGATGGTAAATCTATCTCCGATTTTTCCGAACTGTCAATAGGAGATTATGTAATTCACGAAAATCACGGACTCGGAATATACAGGGGAATTGAAAAAATACGTGTAGACAAAACCGAGAAAGACTACATCAAAATAGAATATGCCAACGGCGGAAACCTTTATATACTTGCTACACAGCTTGATATGATACAAAAATACGGCGACAGGGAGGGTGCCAAGCCTAAGCTTAACAGACTGGGTTCGCCGGAATGGACAAAGACCAAAACAAAAGTCAGAGGTGCTGTAAAACAGGTTGCCGATAAACTTATTAAATTATATGCATCCAGAAGTGCCAGACAAGGGTTTGCTTTTTCAAAAGACACGCCATGGCAGCAGGAATTTGAGGAACTTTTCCCTTATGAACCTACGACAGACCAGCTTACGGCAATAGAAGAGACCAAAACAGATATGGAAAGCACCAGAATTATGGACAGACTTATATGCGGTGACGTAGGTTTTGGAAAAACCGAGGTCGCATTAAGGGCTGCATTTAAAGCTGTCCAGGATAACAAGCAGGTAGTATATTTATGCCCTACAACAATTCTGGCAAAACAGATTTTTACCAATTTTGATTCAAGAATGAAAGATTTTGGCGTTGAAGTCAGGATGTTATCAAGATTTTGTACGCCAAAAGAAGCAAAAAATACAATAGAAGGACTTAAAAAAGGGCTTGTGGACGTTGTCGTCGGTACTCATAAGATTTTATCCAAGGATGTTAGTTTTAAGAATCTCGGACTGCTTATCATAGATGAGGAACAGCGCTTTGGCGTGGCACACAAGGAAAAAATCAAACAGATGAAAGAATCTGTTGATGTCATAACTTTATCGGCAACACCTATTCCGCGGACCCTCCATATGAGTTTAATAGGAATCAGGGATATGAGCGTACTTATGGAACCTCCGGTGGACAGAATACCCATCCAGACCTTTGTTACGGAATATGATGAGGAAATGGTGAGAGAGGCTGTTAACAGGGAACTTGCAAGAGGCGGACAGGTATACTATGTATATAACAAGGTTCTGGGAATAGACGAAATTACCCTTAATATTGCAAAACTTGTGCCGGAAGCCAATGTTGCATTTGCACATGGACAGATGAGCGAACGTGAACTTGAAAAAATAATGATGGATTTTATTAACGGAGACATTGATGTTCTTGTCTCAACCACCATAATCGAAACAGGACTTGATATACCGAATGTAAATACTATTATTATACATGATGCCAATAAATACGGACTTTCCCAGCTGTACCAGTTAAGAGGAAGAGTCGGACGTACAGGAAGAATGGCGTATGCTTTCTTGATGTACAAAAAAGATAAGGTATTAAGTGAAATTGCTGAGAAAAGGCTGAGTGCAATAAGAGAGTTTACCGATTTGGGCTCCGGATTCAGGATTGCCATGAAAGATCTGGAAATCAGAGGAGCAGGAAATATGTTAGGTGAAGAACAGCACGGACATATGGAAGCGGTAGGGTATGACCTTTATTGTAAGATGCTTAATGAGGCTGTCCTTGAACTTAAAGGCGAGGGAAAAATCGAGGATTACGAAACTGTTGTTGATATTGACGTGGATGCGTATATCCCTGCCACATATATAAGAAGCGAAAACCAGAAGCTTGACATATATAAGAGAATTGCTGCCATTGAGACGGAAGAAGACCTTGCTGATATGACAGATGAACTCATAGATCGTTTTGGAGATATTCCTAAGCCGGCGGTCATACTTATGAGCATTGCACTGCTAAAATCAAAATGTCACGGTAATTATATAACGGAAATTAAAGGAAACCGTAAAGAAATTAAAATCCGTCTCTACCACAGAGCCATGATTAATCCTGCGGGGATACCTGACATTGTGAAAAAGAAAGGTATCCGCATGAAGTTTACAACAGGGGAAAGCCCATATTTTACTTATTATTTTGAACAGGCTGAGACTAAAAATACAGAGGAATATATAAGGACCATAGACAAAATAGTTGATGAAATCGGGACTCTTAAGATATCGGAGGAAAGCAAATGATTGGTGTGATTTTTACAGGAGGAACTATAGGCAGCAGTATATCTGACGGATATATATCAACTGATCCTGAAATGAGGTATATGCTTCTTAAAATGTATAAAGAGAGCTGTGGATACGATGATTTTGTAACAGACGCACCCTGTACGATACTGAGCGAAAATATTAATTGCAGTGATTTTGTCATAATTGCCAAAGTAGTGCATAAAATGATGTTAGGGAATGTTGAGGGAATTATTCTGACCCATGGAAGTGATACGATACAGTACACAGCATCTTTTTTATCGTGTATAGAGGAATTTACACATATTCCCGTAATGGTGGTATGCAGTAATTATGTACTTACGGATAATAGAGCCAATGGACTCAGGAATTTTTCTGCGGCAGTTGATTTTATCAGGAACAAATGCGGTAATGGTGTGTTTGTTCCATACACGGGCAAAGATGGTATTACAAAGATATACTATGGGAACACCCTTTTAAGACATCATATTTACAGTGATGAGATATATACGGTGAATGACTGCTGTTATGGTGACTATGCCGAAGGAGGATTCAGTCCTTCGGGACAGGCCAATCCTTGTAAGAATAAATTGTTTCCGGTCCCTGCCGGTCATGGCATATATTCTGATGTCCTTATCCTGTATCCGTATCCGGGGATGAAATATCCCGATATTAAAGAATACAAGGCAGTAATATTATGTACTTACCACAGCGGGACAATCTGTACAGCCTCCGAAAAATTAAAGGAATTTATGCAAAATGCTGTCAGGTATAATATTCCTGTGTATCTGGTGGGAAACGGTGACGGAACGGATTACGAAAGCTGCAGGCTGTATGACGGACTGGGAATAAAAATATTAAAAAATATAACAGAAATAACAGCTTATACCGAGCTGATATTACAAATTAACTGAAACGTTTCCACGAATTAATGTGCATTTTGTTAATACTTATATATCAATAAATACTGGTAGATATAACCATATTATAACTTTTTTACCAAAAAAACAAAAAAATACAAAAAAAGTTATTGATTTTTTACAATGAAAGAGTTATAGTTATAACTACCGATAGGTAAACAATTTTTTCATATTTATGGAAACGTTTCCAAAAAAACAAAAATGACCTAATAAAGAAAGAGGAGGTAATTTATAGTATGAAAAAAAGATTTTTATCAATAGCACTCGCAGGTGCACTTGCTGCAACAGCATTAGTTGGCTGCGGTAAGAGTGACGGTGGCAGCAAAGAGTCTAAGCCATCAGCAGGAAATGATACTAAGACAGAAGCTAAGGGTTCAGTTTACTACCTTAACTTCAAGCCTGAACAGGATAAGGACTATCAGGCAATTGCTAAGAAATATGAAGAGGAAACAGGTGTTAAGGTTACAGTTGTAACAGCATCATCAGGTACTTATGAAACAAAATTAGCAGCCGAGATACAGAAGGAAAATGCACCTACATTATTCCAGGTTAATGGTCCTGTAGGTCTTGCTAGCTGGAAAGATTACTGCTATAACCTTAAGGATTCTAAGGTATACGGTGAACTTACAAATGAAAGCTACGCATTAACAGAAGACGGATATGTATATGGTATAGGATACGTTATTGAATCATACGGCCTTATCACAAATACTAAGTTACTCGAGAAGGCAGGATATAAGACAGATGATATCCAGTCATTTGATGACTTAAAGAAAGTTGCTGAAGATATTACAAAGCGTAAAGAAGAACTTGGTTTCTCAGCATTTACATCAGCAGGTATGGACAAGTCTTCAGACTGGAGATTTAAGACTCACTTAGCTAACCTTCCTATCTACTTTGAATATCAGGCAGATAAGATTTCTTCAACACCTGCTATTAAGGGTACATACCTTGACAACTACAGAAATATCTTTGATCTTTACATCAATAACTCAACATGTGATCCTAAGGAACTTTCTTCAAAGACATCTGATGATACATTAAATGAGTTCAAAGAAGGCAAAGCAGTATTCTACCAGAACGGTTCTTGGGAATATGGTAATGTTGCTAAGGCATTCAAGGATGATGAACTTAAGATGATTCCTATCTACATTGGTGTAGGCGATGAGAAGAATCAGGGTCTTTGTACTGGTACAGAGAACTACTGGTGTGTAAATAAGAATGCAAAACCTGAAGATATTCAGGCAACACTTGACTTCATGTACTGGTTAGTTAACTCAGAAGAAGGAACTACATTCATGGCTAATGACTGTGGATTCGTAATCCCATTCAAGAACGCAGCAACATCTAGCAACCTCTTTGTAAAGAACGATACAGAATACACAAACAATGGTAAGACTCCTGTATCTTGGAACTTTACAACAATGCCTTCAGAAGCTTGGAAAGATGGTGTTGGTGCAGCTTTAACAGCATACGCAGCAGATCAGACAGATGATAACTGGAAAGCAGTTGTTTCAGCATTCGTTGACGGATGGAAGACAGAGTACGAAGCAGCTAATAATAAATAATTAGCAACTTATTTATTGATCGACTTGTTAATAATAGGACAGGCAGGTGACCTGCCTGTCCTAATTTTTGCCAAAAAACAGCATCAAAAACATTTTTAACCGGATATAGAAACGTTTAGAAAACGTTTTGTAAGACATTATAGGAGGAGCATATGGAAAAATCAGTTAAGAAATATTGGCCATTTTTTCTTATTCCTACTGTAGGTGCTTTTGTAATCGGATTTATCATTCCGTTTATAGAAGGCGTATACTTATCATTTTGCAAGTTTAATACAATAAAGGATGCAGAATGGGTAGGATTTAAGAATTTTATTTATATCTTCACAAAAGAAAAAACAGGATTTGCCGCACCCGGCGGATTCCTTGACGCATTTTTATTCACAGGAAAATTTACTATAGTATCGGTAATATTAATTAATGTACTTGCATTTGCACTTGCACTTGCACTTACAAAGGGCATTAAGGGAACTAACATTTTCAGAACAATATTCTTTATGCCTAACTTAATCGGTGGCGTTGTACTTGGTTATGTATGGAAGACGCTTATTAACTGCTTCCTTTCAATCATTGGTCAGCCACTCTTAGCTTTGAATTCAACTGCCGGATATTGGGGACTCATAATCCTTATGTGCTGGCAGCAGATAGGATATATGATGATTGTTTACATTGCAGGATTACAAAGTGTACCTGATTCTGTTATTGAAGCAGCAGAAATTGATGGTGCCAATGCATGGAAGACTTTATTTAAAGTTAAAATCCCAATGGTTATGTCATCAGTCACAGTATGTTTATTCCTGACACTTTCTAATTCATTTAAGTTATTTGACCAGAACCTTGCACTTACAAATGGTCAGCCTTATGGAAAAGGCAAGATGACAGAAATGCTTGCACTTAATATTTTTAATACATTTTATGCAAGATCCGGAAAGGTCTGGAAAGGTTACGGACAGGCGAAGGCCGTTATCTTCTGTATAGTTGTAATGGCAATTTCACTTATCCAGCTTAAAGCAACACGTTCTAAGGAGGTACAGCAGTAATGGATGAAAAAATCGTAGTTAAGAAAAAATTTAATACATCTAACTTTGTACTCGGAGCTGTGCTTTCATTGATTTCACTGGCATATATTTACCCAATATTTATGGTACTTATCAATGCCTTGAAAAAGAGTAGTAAAATTACAACAGATGCAATGTTCAAGCTTCCGACAAGTGAGACATTTACAGGTTGGACGAATTTTAAAACTGCAATCGAGACGAACAAATTCTTCCAGAGCTTTGGAGTGAGTTTGCTTATCACAGTAACATCAGTGGCAGCTATTATAATATTCTGCTCGATGTGTGCATGGTTTATTACCAGAGTTAAAGGATTTATATCTAGTTTTATTTATTATATGTTTGTATTTTCGATGGTTGTTCCATTCCAGATGGTTATGCTTACACTTTCGTATACAGCAACAAAAATGCACCTCAACTCACCATGGACTATATGGATAATTTATCTGGGATTTGGTGCAGGTCTGGCGGTATTTATGTTTGCCGGATTTATGAAAACAATTCCTATGGAAATAGAGGAAGCAGCAATGATTGACGGATGTAATCCGTTACAGACATATTTTAAGGTTGTATTGCCAATCCTTAAGCCAACACTTATTTCAGTATTGATTCTTGAAGCTATGTGGGTATGGAATGACTATTTACTTCCTTATCTTGTTCTTGACATAACAAAAGGATACCAGACCTTACCTATACTTATTAATTCGGCATTCACAGGCTCATATGGACATGTTGATAGTGGTTCTATGTTTGCCAGTGTACTGCTTACTATTATACCTATCATTATTGTATATCTGTTTGGACAGAAACATATTATTAAAGGTATTGCAGCCGGAGCCGTTAAAGGATAAGTTTTTTAGTAGGAGAAGGAATGATTTAGATGACAATAAAAGATATTGCCAAAGAATCAGGCTATTCCATAGGGACAGTTTCGAGAGTACTGAACAATGCGTCGGATGTTTCAGAACACGCAAAAAATTCCGTTATGCAGGTTGTTAATAAATATAATTTCCGTCTTAATAACAATGCAAAGCATTTAAAACAACAAAGTAAGGATGGTATTGCGATAATAATAAAAGGAACACAGAATATGCTGTTTGCAGCAGTTCTGGAACCGATGCAAAGGCTTGTTGAATCAAAAGGTTATGCTTCGCTTATGTATTACATAAGCGAAGATGATAATGAAATTGAACAGGCTATCCAGATATGTAAAGAAAGACGTCCATTGGGAATTCTATTTTTAGGGTGCAATCATGACTATTTCAGAAAATATTTTCACCGGATTACGGTTCCATGCGTACTGGTAACAAGTAACGCGGAGGGATTGCAGTTAGATAACCTTTCCAGTGTGTGCACAGATGATAAATCAGCTGCCAGACTGGCGGTGGAGCACTTGATAAAACAGGGGCATAAGAATATTGGAGTTTTGGGTGGCAATATGAGTGCCTCAAATGCTGTTTACAGCAGATACGTAGGTGTTAAAGAAGCATTAGTTGAGCACGGATATGGTTTTGACGAGGACAGACAGTTTGTGACATCGTATTTTACAATATCCGGAGGATACGAGGCAATGAATAGATTGTTTGATAAGATGCCGGAGCTGACAGCGGTTTTTGCCATGTCAGATGTGACGGCAATCGGTGCCATAAGAGCAATATGGGACAAGGGACTGCGTGTTCCGGAAGACATATCTGTTGTGGGATTTGATGGCATTGATATCGGTAACTATTTTAAACCGAGACTTACAACAATCCGACAGCATAAAGAAAAAATAGCTGCAAGAAGCGTGGAGATACTTCTCGACTGTATTGACAATGGCGCAAGGCCTGTATATGAGGTAGAGGAATTTGCCCTTGTAAAAGGAGAGAGCGTCAGAAAAATAAACTAAGTTAAGGATGTGGATAGCATGAGAAAAAGCGGTGTTTTAATGCACATATCATCACTTCCGTCACCACATGGGATAGGAAGCATGGGAAAACCTGCAAGAGATTTTGTGGATTTTCTTGATAAAGCAGGTCAGGCTTACTGGCAGATATTGCCTGTATGCCCTACAAGCTACGGAGATTCTCCGTACCAGTCATTTTCAACCTTTGCAGGTAATCCATACTTTATTGATCTGGATGAGCTTTGCAAGGATGGATACCTTAAAAGAAAAGAATATGCAGGTATTGACTGGGAAAGTGAACCTGACAGAGTAAATTACGAAGCATTATATAATAAACGATATGTTGTTTTGAGAAAAGCAGCAGAGAGGTTTCTTGAAAATCCGGAAGATGGATATAAGGAATTCTGCCATGACAATAAGTCATGGATATATGATTACGCCTTATTTATGGCATTAAAGGATGCCAATGGCGGTAAATCATGGCTTGAATGGGATGAACCTCTTAAGAAACGTTATGATGATGCAATTAATATAGCAAAGGAAGAACATAAGGAAGATATCAATTTCTGGATTATAATGCAGTATTTCTTCTTTAAGCAGTGGAATGAATTAAGAGCCTATGCCAATGAGAAAAATATTGAGATTATAGGTGACCTCCCTATATATGTAGCACTTGACAGTGTTGACGTATGGGCTAATCCGGGGCTTTTCCAGCTTGACGATAATCTTAATCCTACGGATGTTGCAGGATGTCCTCCCGATGGATTTTCGGCAACGGGCCAGTTATGGGGTAATCCTTTATTCCGTTGGGATGTAATGAAAGCTGACGGATATAAATGGTGGATAAAGAGAATAGATGCAGCATGCAGAATATATAATGTTCTCAGAATCGATCATTTCAGAGGATTTGATTCATATTATGCAATTCCTTATGGTGAGACAACTGCCGTAAACGGTGAATGGAGACAGGGACCGGGAATAGAATTGTTCAAAGCAGTTGAAAAGAAATTAGGAAAGAAGAATATAATTGCCGAGGATTTAGGATTTTTAACAGATTCGGTAAGAAATCTTCTTCGCGAAAGCGGATATCCGGGAATGAAAGTTCTGGAATTTGCTTTTGATAGCAGGGACAGCAACAATAACGATTATCTTCCACATATGTATCCGGTTAATTGTATTGCCTATGCGGGAACACATGACAATGATACAATTATGGGCTGGATGAAAACAGCAGATAAGGAAGATGTTAAATATGCAAAAGAATATCTTGTTATGGGTAAAGAAGAACCATACTGGGATATGATAAGAGCATTATGGAGCAGCGTAGCGGGTACAACAATCATTCAGGCACAGGACCTTTTAGGACTCGGCAGCGAAAGCAGAATGAATATACCTTCTACACTTGGCGGAAACTGGTCATGGCGTGCTATGCCAAAGGCATTTAACGCTAAGATAGCCAACAGGCTCTTCAGACTTACAAAACTTTACGGACGTCTGAAATAAACGGATAAATAAAAGGTTAAGATGTTAAATAATATGTTAAAAGAACTTCGGTTAAACTGCCGAAGTTCTTTTTAAATATTTACGAAATGGGGATTCAGGTGGTAAAATAAAAAATTAAGAAAATAAAAAGGCAGGAATATATGATAGGTAATAGGATAAGTCTTGACGAGGTAAAGGATAAGGTACTTTATCACTACACAAAAAGCAATGGAATTAATGGAATAATGAATAATAAATGCTTTTGGGCGACCAAGAATGATTTTTTAAATGATCCAAAAGAATTTCTGTATGTTAATAAAATACTGAAGAAAGTACTTATTAACTACATCGGGAATGATGATAAAATTGGGATGTTTTTAGAGGATGTCAATAATAGCGACAACTCAGAATATTTTGTTTTATCTTTTTCCTGCTGCAGGGACAGCATAACCATGTGGGCAGAATTTGGTAATGCCAATGGATATAACATTGGTTTTGACAGCAGAAAGATAATTAAGAGAATAGATGAAGCCAACGAGGTAGAATATCACGGACTCGTGATTTATGACCGAGATAAGCAGATAAAATATATCCATGAATTTATGGAGCAGTTCATAAAAGAATTTCCGCAGTTTACGGACATGGTTGATAAAGGTTATAATGACCGTAACGATGAAGAATACAGGAGAATGTGTATAAGTTTCAGCGATAAGATATCAATATATTCAATGTTTTTTAAGGCAGAAGCATTTTCACAGGAGAAGGAGTACCGCTTTGTATTTGCCAAGAAATCCGATACGAAGGTCCATTTCAGGGTAAGGGAAGGGTACATTATACCATATATAGAGGTTCCTTTAAGCACAGAGCCCCTTCCGGTCAATGAAATTGTGGTTGCACCGAAGAACCACATAGACCTTGCCAAAAAGGGGATGGATTATATGATGAAAGCATTAAATTATGATGTGCCGGTAACCCTGTCGGACATTAAACTCAGATATTAAGGAGAAGTAAAATGAAGGTTGTATTAGAGAATCTGACCAAAAAATTCCAGAATAGAAACCGAAAAGACAAAAAAGATGTTATCGCGGTGGATGATTTTAATCTTGAAATTCCGGACGGAAAGCTTGTAGGTCTTTTGGGACCGTCAGGCTGCGGAAAAAGCACCATGCTTTATATGATAAGCGGACTGCTTACACCAACGGAGGGCAAAATATATTTTGGAGAGAATGATGTAACGAAAGTTCCTACAGAAAACAGAGGCGTGGGACTTGTGTTCCAGAATTATGCTTTGTATCCACATCTTACCGTAAAACAGAATATTATTTTCCCATTACAGAACCTTAAAGGAAAAGATAAACTTACTAAAGAAGAGATGGACAAACGTGCATATAATGCGGCTAAAATAGTCCAGATAGATGAGTTCCTTGACAGAAAACCCAATGCACTTTCGGGAGGACAGCAGCAAAGAGTAGCCATTGCAAGAGCACTTGTAAAGATGCCGCCGGTATTGCTGCTTGACGAACCATTGTCCAATCTTGATGCAAGATTAAGATTACAGACAAGGGAGGAGATAAGAAGAATCCAGAGGGAGACAGGGATTACCACCATATTTGTAACCCATGACCAGGAAGAAGCAATGAGTATATCGGATATTATAATTGTCATGAAGGACGGCAGGATGCAGCAGGTGGGCAGGCCGCAGGAGGTCTATGATAATCCTGTCAATCTTTTCGTGGCAAAATTCCTCGGAACACCGCCTATCAATGTGTTTAACGGGTATGTTAAAAATGAAAAATTATATATCGGAAAAGATGAACTTTTTGCAGTACAGGGAGTAAGCGACAGAGAAGTCTATGTGGGCATAAGACCGGAGGGTTTCATTCCTGAAGACAGCGGAAAATTGCATTGCAAAATGGAAAGAATAGAAATTATGGGAAGGGATATAAGCATAGTTTCCCAAAATGATACTTCCGTTAATCCGGTTGTACGTTCAATAATAACCAATGACAGGGTTATTGACGGAACCAGGGAAGAAGTTGCATTCAACCTGAAACCATCAAAAGTCCTTATATTTGATAAGGAAACGGAGGAAAGGATACGTTATGGAGAAAAATAACAACAAAGCATGGCTGTATCTTATACCTGCCATTCTTTTTCTTGGTGTGTTTATGATATATCCGTTAGTGGACGTGCTTATATATTCCTTTGAAGAGGGATATAATTTTGCGTCACAAAGCTACAGTGGTATAGGGTTTTATAATTATTCCTATGTGCTTCATGACCCTTATTTTGTACAGGCACTAAAAAATACAATACTCCTTGTGGCAATAACGGTTCCCACATCAACGATTCTGTCGTTACTTATTTCTGTGGGATTAAGTAAAATAAAGCCACTCAGAAATTTATACCAGACAGTATATTTTCTGCCTTATGTAACCAATACCCTCGCAGTCGGTCTTGTATTTATGATACTTTTCAAAAAGACCGCATATTCCGACGGACTAATAAACGTTCTTATAAATGCGTTCGGAGGAAAGTCCGTGGATTTTATTGATGGTCCGTATTGGGCAAAAATGCTTGTTATGTGTATTTACACTATATGGATTGTAATGCCTTTTAAGATACTTATTCTGACAAGTGCCCTTGCCTCCGTTAATGAGCAGTATTACAATGCGGCACGGGTTGACGGAACATCCGGTACAAGAATATTTTTCAGAATTACACTTCCTATGATTAAACCGATTGTATTTTATCTTGTTATCACGGGATTTATAGGAGCGTTTAAAGCATACAGTGATGAAGTTGCACTCTTTGGAACAGACCTTAATGCGGCGGGAATGAATACAATCGTAGGTTATGTTTACGATATGCTTTACGGCAAGAGCGGCGGATATCCGTCCTATGCCTCTGCCGCGGCGATTATATTGTTTTTAATTGTTTTTACCATAACCTGTATAAATCTTATGGTTGGAAGCAACAAAAACGACGGAAAGGAGTAAGTTATGGCTGCTGATATTGATTATGTAAGAATTAATAAAAAATCCCATGCAAAGAAAACAGTGGGAAATATCTTTTTATACCTTGTGCTTACATTGTGGGCGGTAATTGTACTTTTTCCGTTTTACTGGATGGTGGTTACCTCAATAAAAGGCTACGGTGCCTACAATTCGGAAAAAATACCAAGTCTTATTGCAACGTCGCCTACGTTGGAGAACTACAAAAATGTATTCACATCAGTGCCTCTTTTAAGATATCTGGCAAATACTTTGTGGTTTACCGTTGCGACAACTGTATTGATGTTGGTTGTGGTGACACTTGCGGCCTATGCCTTTGCAAGGATGAGATTCAGGGGTAAAAATATCGTGTTCGGACTGTTTCTATCGCTGATGATGATACCGTATGAGCTTGTAATCATTACGAATTATGTTACAATTACCAATCTCAATCTCAGAAATACTTTTACGGGACTTATTCTTCCGTCGGTTACTTCGGTATTTTACATTTATCTGTTAAAAGAGAATTTTGAACAGGTGCCGGACGAGCTTTACTACGCGGCAAAAGTAGACGGAACCTCCGATATAAAATATCTTTTAAAGGTAATGATACCGATTTGCAGACCTACCATAATTACCATAACCATTCTTAAAGTAATAGAATGTTGGAATTCCTATGTATGGCCAAGACTTATTACCTACGATCAGAAATATTATCTTGTGTCAAACGGAATACAGGAGATTAGGGAAAACGGCTTCGGCAGGGAAAATATTCCTGCAATGATGGCGGCGGTTGTGGTTATTTCGGTGCCTCTCATAGTACTTTTCTTTGTTTTCCGTAAAAAAATTATGGAAGGTGTCAGAAGGGGAGGTACAAAAGGATGAGAAAATTAAGAAAAGCCGTTGCGGCTGTTACGGTATGCTGTCTTGCAGTATCGTTATTTACAGGCTGCCATGGTAAAAAAAACAACGTATCTTTTGTAATACCGGAGGAATTTGACACAGACAGGAATTACGAGATTAATTTCTGGGCAAAATCTGATACCAATGTAAATCAGACAAGAATTTATGAAAATACCATAAGCCGTTTTGAAGAACTTTATCCCAATATAAAAGTTAATTTAAGGCTTTATACGGATTACAACAGGATTTACAATGACGTTATTACCAATATTTCCACGGACACAACCCCGAACGTGTGTATTACCTATCCCGACCATATTGCCACATACCTTACGGGAACGGATGTAGTGGTTCCTCTTGATGAACTTATGACGGATGAAAACTATGGTCTCGGCGGCAAAGAATTAAGATACGATTCGGTAAAAAAAGATGAGATAACGGAGAGTTTTCTCAATGAATGTAAGATAGGTGACAGATATTATGCACTTCCTTATATGAGGTCAACAGAAGCCTGTTATATTAATAAAGACATGGTAGAAAAACTTGGATATGAGGTACCCGATGTTCTCACATGGGATTATATTTTTAAGGTATCAGAGGCAGCAATGGCAAAAGACGGGGACGGAAACTATCTCGTCAACGGTCAGAACGTACTCATACCTTTTATATATAAATCAACGGATAATATGCTTATCCAGATGTTGAAGCAAAGGAATGCAGGTTATTCCACGGATGATGGTAAAATAGAGATTTTTAACGACACAACCAAAGAGATTTTATATGAACTTGCAGAACATGGTAAAACAGGAGCATTTTCCACATTTAAGATTTCAAGTTATCCCGCTAATTTCTTAAATGCAGGTCAATGTATTTTTGCCGTAGACTCGACTGCCGGTTCAACATGGATGGGTGCAGATGCACCGCTAAGTGATATAAGTGAAGATAAAATAATTGATTTTGAAACGGTTGTAAGGCCTGTTCCCCAATATGATGTGAACAATCCTTCAATGATTTCCCAGGGACCATCAATATGTATTTTTAATAAAAGCGACCGCCAGGAGGTCCTTGCGTCATGGATTTTTGCACAATATCTCATAACCAATGATGTACAGATACCATACAGTGAGACGGAAGGATATGTACCTGTGACCAAAAAGGCGGTTAATTCCGATGAGTACAGGGAATATCTGGCACTTGGCGGAAGTGATGATAATGAGCACTACAGCATAAAGATAGAAGCAACAAAGCTGCTGCTTGATAACGAAGATAATACTTTTGTGACACCGGTATTTAACGGCTCGGCATCCCTTAGAAATGCTGCCGGCCAGCTTATAGAAAATGTAGTGAAATCGGTAAGACGAAAAGAAACCGTGGATGAAAGTTACATGGATAATCTTTTTGACAAAGTGATAGCACTTTATCATCTTGATGATGTCAGTGAAAACAGCAGTCAGGGAACGCTTCCAACAGGGTCAAAAGTCATGTTAATAAGCATAGGTGCGGCATGGTTTATTATGGGTATTGTTTTGGTTACGAGAAAAATAAAAAAAGAAAGGCATTGCCATTAAACATATTATGATGTATACTTCTTTCAAATATTTACCATTAAGGAGAATGAAAATGAAAAAGTTTTTAGCAGTATTAGTTGCTGCAATAACAATTCTTGCACTTGCAGGATGTGGTGCTAAAAAGCCAACAGACAACAATGCAACAAGTGACAACAGTGCAACAAGTGACAACAGTGCAACAAGTGAGAGCGAAGAGTTAAAGGATGATGCTAAATCAGAAGGCGTTATGACTTATGATGAATATGCCAATGCAGCCGTTGAGACAAAGGTTGTAGTTGAGACATATGTACAGGCTAAGCAGTCTTGGTGGGATAACAAGTGTACACTTTACACACAGGACAAGGATGGAGCATATTTTATCTATGATATGCCATGTTCAGAAGAAGATTACGCAAAGCTTGAAAAAGGAACTAAGATTAAAGTAACAGGTTATAAGGCAGAGTGGTCAGGAGAAGTAGAAATTATTGACGCTGAATTTGAAATTCTTGACGGAAATTATGTTGCAGAAGCAGAAGATGTTACTGCACTTCTTGGAAGTGATGACCTTGTTAAGAAACAGAACATTTTTGCATCATTCAAGGGTCTTAAAGTAGAAGCTTCTAAGGATGCCGATGGCAATGACGTAGCTTTCCTTTATAAGTGGGATGGCTCAGGAAGTGAAGGAGATGACTTATACTTCAACGTTTCAGACGGAAATAAGACATATACATTCACAATCAGAGCATACCTTTGCGGAAAAGATACTGATGTATACAAAGCAGTTAAAGAACTTAAAATCGGAGATACTGTAGATATGGAAGGATTCCTTTACTGGTATGAAGGTGTTAATCCACATATTACATCTGTAACAGTTAAATAATATCATTTCGGTCATGTATATAAGCTGATGACTTCTGCGGATAATACGCAGGGTTGTCAGCTTTTTTGTGCGGATAGGAAATTTGGCGACAGGTATTGTTCTGGGACCCTACGTTCTTAATCTGATTGACTCGTCAATTCTTAATATATCTTCAGAATTAAGAAAAATTGCTCTCATAATTATTCTGACAAGGGTCGGACTCGGACTTGATATTACAGGACTAAAAAAAATAGGCAGACCTGCAATTCTTATGTGTTTTCTACCTGCAAGTTTTGAATTACTGGGTATAATCTTAATAGCACCCAAGGCTCTGGGAATGTCGGTACTTGAGGCGGCAATAATGGGAGCTGTACTTGCAGCAGTCTCCCCGGCAGTTGTTGTTCCGAGAATGGTAAAATTAATGGATAATGGCTATGGCACAGCAAAAGGAATTCCACAGCTTATACTGGCAGGAGCTTCTGTGGATGATGTATATGTAATTGTTCTTTTTTCAACTTTTACAGGAATGATGCAGGGCAAAGGTGCTTCCATAATAAACTTCGTTAATATACCGGTGTCTATTATTTTAGGAATGGGAATAGGTATACTTGCGGGATATCTGCTTGCAATGTATTTTGAAAAAATACATATAAGAGATACGGTAAAAGTATTGCTAATATTGAGTATTTCGTTTATCCTTGTAGCAACCGTCAATATCAATTACCTTGGAAACATGGGTATTAAAGCATTGATTGTTATTTTTGGAGCTTTAATTGTCATAACGGCACCGCTTGGCGCTTTTGCCATGGATTTATCATATAAAAAATTATTAAGGAGAAATGAGTAAAATGAAAAATATAGCAATAGTTACGGGGGCAAGCAGCGGATTCGGAAAGGAATTTGTTAAACTTTTTGTCAGGAGAAAGGACATTGACGAGGTCTGGATTATCTCAAGAAATGAGGACAGGCTTAATAAGATTAAAGAGCATTTCGGTAAAAAAATCAAAGTTTTTTCAATGGACTTATCGGTAAAAGACAATATAAAAAATTTTGGAACACTTGAGGAATTAAAGAAATGCAATATAAAATACCTTATAAATAATGCAGGTTTTGCAAAGTTCTGTTCCTATGATGATATTTCAATAGACGAATCGGTAAACATGATTGACCTTAATGTAAGCGGGGTTGTGGCAATGGGGCTTGTGTGTATTCCATACATGAGAAAAGGCAGCCATATAATAAATGTGGCATCACAGGCATCCTTCCAGCCTTTGCCTTATCAGAATATTTACAGTTCAACCAAAGCATTTGTAAGAAATTATACAAGGGCGCTTAACGTAGAACTCAGAGATAAAGGAATTATTGCAACGGCAGTATGCCCGGGCTGGATGAAAACAGAGCTTTATAACAGAGGAATTATCGGTGCAGAAAGGGCAACCACATATTTCAGCCATATGGTAAAGCCATCCGTGGTTGCGAGAAAGGCACTTCATGATGCAGATATGGGAAGGGATATATCCGTGTATAGTTTTTATGTTAAATTCTGCCATTTATTAGCTAAAATTTTACCCCAGAAAATGATGATGAAGCTATGGATGTTACAGCAAAAAGGGTGCCGTCTGGATTAATTTAGGAGGTTTTTCTAATCATAATGCAATAGCATGGAATCAGAAAAGCACATGCACCAAACCATGCAAGTGGACTTGCAATACAGACGGATGTATATCCTATAATACCTGAAAGACCTAAAGTGGCTGCGAGCCTCATTACAAGTTCTATTATACAGGCGATAAAAGGGGCACGCCCGTTTTGCATACTCTGGATTGTGGTGCGGTATACTGCAAGCAGACCCAGTATAAAATAAAAAGGCGCAACAACAGTCAGGTACATATCAGAATAGTGATAAATGGTGTGGGATGGCTTGGTTAAAAATAATCTTACAATAGGATGTCTCAGGACAATTATTCCGATACACATAACCGACATCTGGAAACCCATGGGAAATCCGGTTTTAAGGTGCCTGATTATGGCTTTTTTCAGATTTTTGAAATCAGCTCTGTGTAAATGAAGTATTTCAAATTTTTTCACTCCCATAAACAGACTTAATAAAGCTGACAAAAACTGGGAAAGTATAGTCGCCCACGCAGCTCCCGCAACACCCATTTTGAAAGGTATTATAAAAAGAATATCTAACAAAATATTAAGCACAGAAGAAACAATAAGAAAATACAGCGGTGTTTTGCTGTCGCCCAAAGCACGGAGAATATTGGAAATCATATTGTAAAAAACAGTCGCACCCGTGCCAATAAGAACCACAAACATGTAGCTGTAGGCATCTTTTGATATATCATCGGGGATTCTCATAAGTGTTATGAAGCTATGTGAAAACAATCCGCATATCAGTGTAAGTATAACTGTAAAAAATATACACAAAATAATTGAAATAAATTTCCAAGAATAACCGGAACCGCAAATTTTAATAAAGAAGTAAATGGATTTCCGGTTGTCAAATCGTTTTTACCCATATCAGAAACCATATATCAGATATCCTTAACAATTTAATCGAATAAACAATATACTAAAACTGTGGGAAAGTAAAGAAAGAAATGTTTCTCATAGAGACAAAGAGTATGATATACTGTTTCTATATGGAGTTCATAAAAAGGTGGCGGAGGTAAGACAATGAAATTTGAACTGCTTGCAGACAGTATTAAGCAGATAAATGATAAAGCGAGTTCAGCAGCAAAAAGTGCGGTAAACCAGCTTATGACATTGCGCAACTGGGTGATAGGGTATTATATAGTCGAATATGAACAGGACGGCAGTGACAGAGCACAATACGGTTCTCATCTTTTGAAAAATTTGGAAAAAGAAATTAATCAGAAGTGAATGAATTATACACTTTTTAAGACGTGCAGACAATTTTATAAAGTATATCCTCAAATTGGTTCGACAGTGTCGACCGAATTTGAATTATCGGATTTTGAAAAAAGTCCGACGGTGTCGGACCGATTTGCAACGGATCCGGACGTGTTGGTTAATAATTTGTCATTTTCGCATATTCGGGAGATTATGGTGTTAAATGATCCGTTTGAGAGATTTTTTTATGAAACCGAATGTATGAAGTGCAACTGGAATGTCAGAGAACTTCGCAGACAGATAAAAACAAATCTCTATGTAAGAGCCGGAATAAGTAAAAATCCGGAACTTTTATTAAAGAAGACCGTTGGTAACGCAAACGGAACGATGCTTTCAATTAAAGATCCTTTTACATTTGAATTTCTGGGGCTTGACGCAAGGGAGGCTGTGTCAGAGTCTGATTTAGAACAGGCACTTATGGATCATTTACAGGAATTTATGCTGGAACTGGGTGAAGGCTTTTGCTTTGAGGCGAGACAAAAGCGAATTATTATAGATGATAAGTATTATTTTATTGATCTTGTTTTTTATAACCGGCTTTTACATTGTAATGTTATCATTGAACTTAAGAATGATGAATTCAGACATGAGGATTTAGGACAGCTTAATGCTTATGTGGGATATTACAAGAAAAATGAAATGACGGATGGAGATAATCCACCGGTAGGAATACTGCTTTGTACAGATAAAGGATCACAGATGGTAGAGTACGCATTATCAGGAATGGATAATCAGTTATTCGTTTCGACTTATATGCTGCATCTGCCTGATAAGAAGAAATTAGAAGAATTTATGTTAAAAGAAATAGAAGAAATGGGAATGTAAAGACAAGAATATTTCCCCACTTTTTCCACATACTAACTCCATAACGAATATAGAAATATTTGCATTGGAGGAAAATTAGCATGAAGGCGACAGGAATTGTCAGAAGAATAGATGACCTTGGCAGAGTTGTTGTACCGAAGGAAATCAGACGTACCCTCAAAATAAGGGAAGGTGACCCTATAGAGATTTTTACCGAAAAAGACGGAGAAATAATCCTGAGAAAATATTCGCAAATAGGGGAAATATCGGAATACGCGAAACAGTATGCGGATACTCTTGCTCATATCAGCGGGCATATAGTTATTATAACGGACAAAAATTCAATTGTGGCTGTATCAGGTGCAGGGAAAAAGGATACCATAGGAAAACCAATTACAAAAGAATTGTATGGGATAATTGAAAAACGTAATTTATATATAACAGGAAAAGGTGAAAAAAGGCCGGTAAAAATATGGAATGAAATGGATGTTTTTTCAGGACAGGTAATAGCACCTATAATAAGCGAAGGTGATATTATGGGGGCGGTTGTGATAATAGGAAAAGATGAAAACGGTATCATGGGTGATGCAGAACATAAACTGGCAGCATCGGCAGCAACGTTACTTGGAAAACAAATGGAAATATAGTACAAAAAAGACCTCTGTCAGGCTTAACATGAACAGAGGTCTTATTTTTATGAAATTCCGGAAGTCTTACCAGGTTTTTCAGGACGGGTGCTGTCGGGCATATCAGGCATTTCACCATCGGGCATACTTGGACGACCATTTGGATGACCATTGCTGCCGGGACCAAAACCGCCTTTAATATCGGAGTAGGTCACATTTGACTGTGTATATTCTAAAACAGAGCTTCCGTCTGATATTGTACCGCCTTTTGAAATTCTACTGTTAAGTTCTGTTATACCGGTAATTGTACCGCCGGTATAAAGAGTGTAGGTCTCACCTGTTTTCATATCCGGAGAAGATATGTTTAATGCACCGTATTTTTTCGATGGGGTATAGCTTAATATTACATTGCCCTTTGAATCTGCAAGGGAAACTGTATTTTCCGCACTACCGTTAGTTACGGCTAAAAGCGCACCGCATTGTGTGGAATCCGAAGAAAAACCTTCAGCCATACCGCTTGAACCTGCAATAAATATATATCCGCCATTTATTGTACAGTTTGCATCGTAGTCAAGACCGCTGTTACCATCGGATACCGGACCATCCACAACAACGATTCCCGAATTAATCACTATAGTTCCGTTGGAATCAATGCCGTCACCTTCGGCATTTACATATATGTCACCACCGTTTATTACGATAGATGAAGCAGAATCTTTTGCGGCATTAATGCCGTCATCGGAAGAATTTATGCTTATTGTTCCATTATCAATGGTTACATTATGACCTTCAATGCCTTCATAGCATTCTGTAATATTAATGGTTCCGTTTTCTATATACAGATAGGTTTCGGCTTGAATACCGTCACCGCCGCAATTAATTGTGAACTCACCGCCGGTTATATGGACATATCCTTCTGAGTCATTATCCGATTTACTTGACTTGATAGCATCGCCCTTGCAGTTGATGGTGAAAGTTCCGCCGGCAACAGTTACGGAGTCATGACCTACAATTCCGTCATCAACAGAGTTGATGATATAGGTGCCGTTAATAAGTTTTAAGTCATCGCGGCAGTTGATACTATTGTTATAAAGTGCGTTTATGGTTAGTGTACCTGTGCCGTTGATTGACAGATCTGTTTCGGAATAGATAACTGCATTGTCATCTCCGGATTCCCTGTTTGTGTCACTTAAAGAATTTTCGGAATCCTTGGCAAGTGTGATTATTGTTTTGTCGGAAGACTTAATATATATCGGAGCACCGGTTGATGAACCAAGCGTAACATTATTAAGTATAAGGTGGACTTTTTCAGAGTCCGGGGCATTTACGATTATCTGACCATCAGATAACGAACCGGATATTATATAGGTACCTCCGGAAGTGATTTCTATGGTTTTGTCAGTCATAGAATCAGACAATTCGATTTTATCTGCCTGACTTTCATCGTAATCAGTTTCAATTTCTGCATTTTTCACGGTAAGAAAAATGGAATCCTGATTATCATCAGCCGAAGTGGCTGTTCCGTCCCGTTTTGTTGCTTTTTTATTGCCGGGTAAAAAAACGACAAGAAGAATTCCGGCAGCCAGTATAACAAAAGCCAGGAAACTTGTTATTTTTTTCTTCATAAGCAAAATCCTTTCATATAAGTTGATTTATTTTTACTGCGTATCATTTTATTTTAATAATGTGACAAAAAAATGAGGTAAATGTGTATATATGGTGAACCGGATAAAGATACCAATGCGATCCATCGTTTTATAAACATTGTGTTTTTACAATATATATGATACCACATTTTAAAAAATCATGACCGACGGTATCAATTTTCTGGGGAAATCCCGTCTGAATCGAGGCTGACGGTATGGATATAAGCTATAAAATCGTTGAGGGATTAACTTCTGTCTGCGAGAGAGAAAGTGAGGGATTCACCCAATGAAACGGAAAAAGAAATGGAAAATGAAACAGCTGCTCCCGATAATCCTTGTTTTTACAATCGTTGCAGTGGCTTATTCTTGCAGGATGCTTGCCATGTTTGACATCGGCGGCGTTTATGTAAGCTATATCCGTGCGGCACTTTATCTGTTGCTGTTTTCCTTGTGGGGCTTTTCCATCGACCGTCGTATTATACAGACACAGGCACTGCACTGCCTGCGTCTGACAGCGGCACTTATGCTTGTATGGCTTGTTTTGCGTACGTTGAAATACGAAGTTGTTACCGATTTGACAGTAGCACGGTACATTTGGTATCTATACTATCTACCATTACTTTTCATTCCATTGCTTGGAGTATACATTGCTCTATCTCTTGGAAAGTCTGATGAATTTCGCCTGACCGGAAGAATCGGCGCGTTGGCAATTATTCCGAGTACGTTGTTTTTACTGGTAATTACCAACGACCTGCACCAGCAGATGTTTGCGTTCAGCAGCGGCGTGCCGGGAGAACCGGACAATAGTTCTTATACACATGGCCCTGTTTACTTCTGCTGCCTCGGCTGGATGGTGATCTGCCTGTTTTTTTCACTTATTCTCCTTTTGAAGAAAAGCCGTGTCCCATGCGTCAAAAAAAAGAAAATTATACCATTTGTTATAGGCTGCGCAACAGTTATATACGGAATTTTGTATCTGTCGGGACTGCCGACTGTACGCCGGTGGTTCGGCGATATGAATGTGATGTTTTGCCTTCTATATGCAGCAATTTATGAAAGCTGTATACGTTGTCGTATGATACAGTCCAATACAGGCTATGTCGAATTGTTCGAGGCAACGACATTGGCAGCTTGTATTGCAGACCGCAACGGAAATATTGTTCTTCGTTCCCGTGCTGCAGATGAAGATATGGTTTGTCCACAAGACGGACTTCAGATCATCCGTTCTAACGGAATACGAATTTCCTCGGCACCAATCAGCGGAGGATATGCCGTCTGGCAGGATAATGTGGAACCACTGACTGAACTTCGCGCAAAGTTAAGTGAAAACAAGACCAAAATAAAAAATAACAAAGAAAAATTACTGGAAGCCTATCTCATACAGAAAAAGCTGAATGAGCTGACCGAGAAAAACCGTATTTATGACGAATTGGAAACAAAGTACGGAAAGCAGATAGTCAGGATCGGGCAGCTGCTGAAACAATGTGAGGGTGCAGAGCCTGTCGAAATACAAAACCTGCTGAAAAGGATTCTTCTGCTTGGCACTTACATCAAGCGTGGTGCTAATCTGTATTTTCTCAGTCTGGAGTATGAGTTTCTGCCACAGCAGGAACTCAGGCTGACGGTAGATGAGGCTGTGGGTGCAATGACTGTTTGCGGTACGGAGTGCAGTGTGGTATATCATACAACAAAACCGATGCTTTCGTCAGAGGTGGTGCGGCTGCTTGATCTTTTGAAGCTCGTCGCAGAAACGACGATACCCGGGTTGTATTCTCTGTTTATTTCTGTATCCGACAGTGAGATGGATCTTTCAGTAGAGTGTGCAGCGGACCTGTCTTTCCTCGCTTCCTCGAATTTAACTATCAGGCAGGAGGATGGATTGTGGCTTATTCGCACACTGATAGGAGGTGTGAATGGTGCATAGAATGAAACGCATAGGGTTTAATGCCATCAAAGAAAGTTTTGACCTGCTTCCCACCGCTGTATGTTTTTTTGATAGCATGGGCAGTATTGTTCTCTGCAATCGGCAGATGTATCAGTTGAGCCGACAGCTGCTTGACAATGATATGCAGTATTTAGGCGAGGTGGAAGAAGCAATGTCTAATCTCCCGAATGGCATTGTACAGATTTCTGATGTGGAGAATACTTATCTGTTTCCGGATAAAAAGGTATGGAGATTTGAAAAAATCGAGGTCACCGATCGATATGGGGAGAGCTATATACAGCTCACCGCCGCTGATGTTACCGAGTTGCATCGTGCTTTGGTGCAGCTTGCCGATGACAGCAGAAAACTGGAGGAAGATTCGGAAAAATTAAAGCTGCTTTCCGGTAATGTTGGAGCATTAGCCCGTGAAAAGGAGCGGCTTGATGCAAAATCTTCCATGCACGACAACCTTGCCGCCTGCATTACACTGACGAAACAGTACATAACAGGAGAATTTGATGGTATTGCTGCAGATGATGTGTGCCGTGAATGGGAGAAGGTTATTGCCTTTCAGGATGCAGTCAGTCTGTCGGCAAAGGGAAAACTTTTTGATAGTGCAAAGACTGGCGGCGTGACCGTGAAAATAAGAGGTGAAGAACCCACCGGCGGTGAGGCGGAGTTAATGTACACCGCCATTCAGGTCTGTTTAACCAATGCCATTCAGTATGCTAAGGCTACGGAGATTTGTGCAAATATTTGGGAAAACGAATGCAGCTATACCGTCATGATACGCAATAACGGCAAACCGCCTGAAAAGGAGATTACCGAGGGCGGTGGCCTTGCCAATCTGCGTCACAAGATAGAAAAATCGGGTGGAAAGATGACGGTACAGAGCTTACCGGAATTTTCTTTAGTGATTGATATACCAAAATATGGAAATTGGGAGGGTAACCTATGGATATAAGGAAAATATTAATTGTTGAAGATCAGGCACTGGCGAGGGCATATCTTTGCTCCTGCGTGGAGAAGTGTACAGATTGCGAAGTTGCGGGCACGCTGACACGTGCTGATGCGGCATTTCGTCGTTGCGGCGATGGTCATATTGATCTGATTATAATGGATATATGCACCGAAAGCGATTCGGATGGACTGACTGCTGCCGAATCGATCAAGAAGTTCTATCCAAAGATAAAAATCGTTATGGTGACATCCATGTTAGAGGGACGATTTCTTGACCGGGCAAAAAAGATAAATGCCGATAGTTTCTGGTATAAGGATTCCCCTTCAGGTGACCTTGTGAGTGTGATTGAAGGCACCCTTTCGGGTAAGCACTTCTGGCCGGACAGTGTACCGAGTGTACAGCTTGGCAATACGCTTTCATGCGAACTGTCTGACCGTGAGATGGAGACCCTGCGCCTGCTCTGTGAGGGGAAAACCAATGCCGAGATTGCCGAAAAACTGAATGTGGCCGAATCTTCGGTGCGGACATACATTAACCGAATGCTGGAAAAAACAGGTTATACAAACCGCAACCGTCTGATGATTGCTGCCGTTGGCAAACGCATGGTGGTACCCGGATGCTGGCAGGAAGAACACAAAGAAACATAATAAATATCGTATCATAAACGGAAAAGGCAACCGAGTTCTATTTGAGTCAACTCGGTTGCCTTAATTTAATTCTTTCGGCTGGTTTTATTACAACCGGTTTTCTCAAAAAATCAACAATTTTTTCATATTTTTCCAAATAAAACAGCATTTGTCCTCACTTCTGAGGACAGACAGAGCCGTTGTTCCTTGCTACAATAAAGTCATAAAGTAAGACGGAGCAGATCCGTCATATGTATTACGAAAAAGGAGGGATGGTTCCGTGAAGAAAATCGTGGTCGATATGCAGAATTTTCTGTTTGCCGATTCTATAGCGACTGCTTTCAAAAATTCGGACTATAACATTACTGTGGTTCGTGCGGAGTCTCCGCGAGATACCATTGAACTGTGCCGAGTGTATCAACCTTATGTCCTTGTAATGGAAGTTACCGCCTATACGCCTTGGCTGCTTAGTGAGAGGATGAAGCTGCGGGACCGGGTAAAGGCAACGTGCCCTGACTGCAAGATAGCCCTCATCGTGGATTCCAACACCGAAAAACAGGCGGCAAAGGATATCCGGGATGCCAAGAAAAACGGCATCATTGACCAGTTTTTTTACGGCTCGATGACCGCTGAATATCTGATGGACCAGATTTACGCGATGTAAGGACGACATAAGAAAGGAGGAAGGAAGTACAATGAAAAAAAGGAAATGGCTTAGCCTGTTGCTGGCAGTGATAATGCTTGTATCATCGGTGCCTTTCTCATCGGTGAAGGCCGATGCGGCAGCTGACACGGTGGAGGTTTCCACCTGGGAGGAGCTGAAAAAGGCACTGGAATATACGACAAATTGCTCGGTGGTGAAGGTGGTTAAGGACATCGAAACAAAGGATCTGAACGGACACACCGGTCTGCATCAGGACAACATCATCTTCATGACGATGGCCATGGATAAGGTGCTGGATCTGAACGGACACACCGTCAATGCGTATGTGAAATACTATTCGGAGGTTGCACAGGGGTATCTGATCAATGTAAGACATAAGGATGCCCGGCTGACCATCCGCGACAGCGTGGGAGGCGGCGCCCTGATCGGCGAGTTTAATCAGGAATTTTACTTCCAGTTCATCAGTGTGGATGGAGGCACGCTGGTGATGGAGAGCGGTACGGTCAAGATGCTGTGTCCCTCCAATGATAATCAGTACAAGAAGTGTGCCATCAGAGTCTCCGGTACGGCAATCTTTAACGGCGGTGAGGTACTGACTCAGGTGACCAGTCCCCGGGGCGAGAGGGAGGAGCGGTATCTTTCCCGCCGGCTGCAAGCCATTCGGGGAGAAGCAGGCGGCAGCGTCACCATCAACGGCGGCACCTTCGACCGGGTGGTTCTGCACAGCGCCCCCACACCGGAGAATCGGGGAAAGTATGAGCTGGTGGTAAACGGCGGATTTTTCCGGCAGTCCATCGCTCTGATATTGACCGGGGATGTCTATGCCAGCAATTTCGATCATCTGCCCATGCAGATCAACGATGCGTATTTCATGCGTAACACCGATAAGCTGGACCAGTGCCGTCTGGTGTTAGGCGGGAAGATGAAAAACTTTTATGACAATAACTGGGATTACGATATACATTATAACGATATTCCGGGCGCGACCCTGGATGATGCGAAGACTATGATGTGGGGCCTGGTGCCGCACCTTATCAGCGAAAACGGCGCGGTCTTCACCGATGTGCACGACGGAAACTGGTATGTGCGGGGCAATATGCGCCGGTCGGTTGAAAACGGCGGGCCGACCATGGCTTTCCAGGGTATGTCGCTGGGTATTCAGGGCAGCATAGCCAAGGTGATCTCCAACGCCTACGGCGTGAAAGAGGTTCTGCTGGACGGCGAGCCGATGGCCTGCGGAGAGAGAGGCTTCAGCGCACCCCAGGTGGACACCACCGCGGAGAGCGAGCATTGTGTGACTTTCGTGATGTATCCGATTTCCCCCATGCTGCGTGTGCTTGGGTACAGCTATTCCAACGAATATTCCACCGGCTATATTCGGATGCACGTTAGTGATCACCATACGGGACAGGGCATGGTGCATTATCCCGATGTTCCGGAATCAGGTAAAGAGCCGTTTTCGGTGACTTACTACATTAATGAATCCGATGTGGATGCACTGACCACCATGGAGCTGCAATATGACCTTATGCTGGAGACCAATGGAACAAAGAAGCGGGTTATGACCGGCTACAAGGGCGCAAAGGTGGTGCAGTGGGTGGATCGGGCCCAGGCCATTGACACCGTCTATCTGGATATCAGCCAGCCCCTGGCGCAGGGGGATTACACCAGCGGCACCTTCACTGTGGATGGGAGTGCTCCCTACACCATCGAGGATAGGCAGGGCTACTGGGAACACGAGGACATATGGGACCTGACCGGAAACGGCAGTGTTCCCGCGATATTGGGGGACCAGTATTATCGCTTCATCCGTGTGAACCTCAAGGACGGCTATGATGGGTATAAATTCGATAAGAATAACCCGCCAAAGATCAAGATCCGGGGCCTCAACCGGGAATGTGACAGTATAGATGTTCGTGTCGCCAATGATGAAAGGTCCATGGGGGTGTCCCTGGCCTCCCATCCCTCCGAGGTAATCCAAAGCGCTTGGGGTACCGTTACCGGATTGCGGGCAGGAAGCCTGGTCGGCGGAGTGAGCATCAGACCGAAGGACAGCCATTTTGATTTTGAGATTAAGGAAATTCAGCGAATCAAAAACGGCACCGTCTCCAGCACCGGACCCAATGATGGGATCGACCCCGATAGCACCTACCGGATCAAGATAGTGGGCGTGGGTAAGCGCGAGATGACCTTCCGCAACGGTCCGGAGCAGTTTGATCACACATTTGGCTATTATGTCAACACATGCGTCAAGCTGCGGATGAATAATACCGTCGGCGACTTCGCGGACTATACGGATGCACCGTATGATACAGCCTCACAGGCGTACACCATAGAGCTGACGCCGGAGCCGGATGTCACCGAATACGACTATCTGTCCCTGAGCGCACCCTATCCCTGGGCGGGCGATTACCCGAAATTCAACAATAATCAGATCACGGGGTTGCCCGGCGGCATCACGGTTCGGAATTATTCCTGGTTTGATGTTAAAAATGGGGTGCAGATGCGTGGAAATATGCCATTTGCGGCGGGAGAATCGTACCGCTTTGAGGTGATTCTGGATTGCGAGGAGGGCTATACCTTATCCGATCCCGGGATCATGGACGCCTATGTGAACGGAAATAAGGCGCAGGTCACCAAGGCGGACGGCAATGCCATGGCCCTTACGGTGGAATACTCCCTTGCCGTTTCCTCCGGCTTACGCGGACAGGTGGTGAGCTTCCACGATGACAGCGATGTGACCGTCTCCCTGTTTGTTGACGGCAGCGCAGAGCCCAAATACACCGTAGCGGTTCCGGGCGGAACAAAAGACAGTTCCGGAAAATACACCGCAGTCTATGACATTCCTTCGGTTACCACCGGCACCTACACCGTGCAGGTGTCGAAGAAAAACCATGCCACACGGGAATATACGGTAACCGTAGGCGGCAATGTAAAAACGCTGAATGCGGAGATTTGGCTGCTTGGAGATGTAAACGGGGACGGAATCAGAGATATGACCGATGCCGTACAGATAAGAAGAAAATTCAATGGAAAAACCTCTGTTTTTAGCAAGGGCGATGCCGAAACAAAGGCATATCGTCTGAAGGTTGCCAATGTATATACTGATAGTTCAATTGATACAACTGATTCCGGTCAGGTTCAAAGGCTTTTTAACGGTAAATCGTCCGTACTAAACTAAAGCCGGAAAGTATTTAAATTGTCTTAATGCCGATGCTTTCGTTTTGTAGGCAATGCTGCAGTACAGAACGGGTGTAAAGGCGTAAGAAATAAATTGGAGTTCTCTCCCCATCCTGCCGTAACTAAGCGAGGCGGCGGAAGGGTGCGTAGAAAAAGCCCCGCAAATAAATAAAAGAAAAGGAGCTTAATTATGAACAAGCGAATAGTATCCCTACTCTTGTCCGTTGCAGTTATATTCTGCTTGCTGTTAACAGTAGTACCGGCAGGCGCAGCAGATAATGACAGCGGCGTGACTGCCTCAGTTTCGGAGGCATCAATCGGAAGCACTTTTACCGTCACTTTGAAAGTGCCAAAAACGACCAAACAAATAAGTGACATGTCATTGAAGGTGCATTTTAATAAAGACATCTTTGAGGTGACGGAGTATACAATTCCGCCAATCGCCGGCATGAATAACATGCAGTCTAATGTGTCAGAAGCAAATTTAAACGGTTTTTTCTCTGCCACATATGAGTCTGTAACCAGTGATGCTGATATTACCTTTAACGGACTCGAACTGACAGCTACATTCAAAGTCAAGGATGGTGCCACACCAGGCAATTCCTCTTTCGACCTGGATGAAAACATCAAAGTCGGTTCACTTGATAACGACGGACTCCCTGTATTTCTGGTATTAAAGAATGACTTCACTAACAAAACGGCTGTGATCAAAGTTATTAAGCCGGCAACAGGCATTTCTCTCAATAAGAGCGAATTGATTCTGAATGCCGGTGATAGTGACACAAGTCTGATAGCTAATGTCACTCCGACCGATTCTAACGAAAATGTGGTTTGGTCTTCTAATAAGCCCGAGGTTGCAACCGTTAATTCTACCACAGGTGAAGTAAATGCAGTAGCCCCTGGCGAGGCAATCATTACCGCAAAGGCCGGAACAAAAACGGCAACCTGCACTGTTAAGGTTAATTGTACTCACCAAGGTTCCTTAAACCCCGTTCCGGAGAAAGCCTCGAACTGCACGGAGAAAGGCTGGGACGCTTATAAGAAGTGCAGTCGTTGCGGCAAACTGTTTGATATGAGAGACAATCCTATTGATGCAATTCCGTACAGAGCACTACTCAACGACAACCATGATTTCAATACCTCTGAGTGGGGATATAAAGAAGCCGACGGACACGCGCATGTCTGCAGATATAATGCAGAGCATCATGATGTTGTTCAGCCGCATACACCGGATCATGAGGGCGGGGCGACTTACGAGTACGCTGTGAAATGCACCGACTGTGGTCTTGTGCTTGAGCCACAGCGGGAGCGAGGCAGCATTCGTGTTGAGGTTCCTTTCAAACTCACTGTGAAGAAGACAGGTGAAATGACTCCTGGTCAGGAGACATTCCGCTTCATTATTGAGGAATTCGGAGCTCCTACAATCTATACACTGGTGCAGGATACCGTAGAGACTAATGGCGAAAAGACATATGAGGGTAAATTTATTTTTACACTCAGCGAAGATCTGGCCGGTAATCTGTCTGAGGGCTTTGTTATCCGTCAGGTCAAGGGTAACGCTGATGGCTGGACTTACGATGAGACTAAGTTCTACGCCATTCCGGTGTTTGTCGACAGCTACGAAAGCGTTGGGGACTGGTCCTTCTTCAAGTTCGACCAGAACAACGAGATGGATCACAACAATCCGCTCGAAGAAATCGGATTCACCAACAGCTATAGTGCAAAGAAGCCTGTAACTCCTCCGGCGACACAGAAGCCCGAGGCACCTAAGGCCGGTGACAACAGTATGAAGGCTCTTTGGATTACACTGTTGCTTGTATCCGCTGCTTCACTTACGGGAATAACACTGTATTCTCGTAAAAAGAGAGCAAATGACTAATAATATCGGGAAACCGAGTCAAAGGATTTAAGCAGAGGGCGGGACGGAAATCATCCGCCATCGCCCTTTTGCTTTTCCAAAGAAAATCAAACAATTGGTTTTCTTTGGAAAGGTAATGTTATGCAGTAACCTGCGAAGATACTCGGCTAAAAACATCTGTTTTTTTGTAAAGGAGGAAACTAAATGAAAACAAGAAAACGAAATCAATGGCTCAGCTTTTTACTCGCATTGATAATGATCGTGGGTTTACTACCGCTTTCTGTGTTGACAGCCAGAGCTGAAAGCGGCGGTGAGGAGACCGGTGCCACCCAGGGGATAGCGCAGGCTTCTGCTACAGGGTATCCGGCACTGACCAATTTGGTTGAGGGAACGGAGATACTCCACGGTTACGGCTATTTTTTCTATAAAAACGGCAAGGTAGACCGTCGTTCGATTGCTATAGACCCGGAAGATTGCAGGCTTAACTCGGGATTACGCGAAAGTTATAGGAGCGATACAAATCTTCAGCGGGTCGTGTTATACGATAACGGTATTCTTAAGTATTGGACGCGTATCGAGAATGATTTCCTAGATCTTTCGGGGCTTGAGGGTCGGTCTCTGACACTGGTTCTGTTCGACGATCTGGATTTATCCGCCCTGTATGCCCCCGGCGTTGATCTGAAGATGATTCTGACCAATGGCGCCTATGTCACCTTCCGCCATAGCACCCGGTATAAGAATAAGACTGCCTACTGTCCTCAAAATGGTGTGACCGGCGCGGTCATCGATCTGGCACAGTCGGAGGGAAGCCTGAACGGCTGTGGCAACTTTGAGCTGCTTGGAAACGGAAAGCTTGGTATCTTCACGAAGGATGCCCCTAAGAAAACCAGCCCCGACTATGCCATCGTGGCGAAAAATACATCGGTTCTGGAGGATACCACGCTGAGTGTTACCTGTGGCAACAGCTACAGAGATGTGAATACCCTGATCCAGACAATCACATTCACCATCGACACCACCAAGTATGTTAACCTTAATATCACAAACCCCAAGTTTAACGCCGCACCGTGGGGCTGCCATATGAATAACTTCAAGATCCTCAACACGGAGAGGCTGAACGTCTCCGCAGATCGGGGATCCGGCGGATTGATATTTTTCGGCAACAACGGCGAATCCGACCTGGTGAAGATGTTTAAGTATTACAGGAGCATCGGCAAGATCGGCAACGAATGGAATATATCCGGAAACACCAAAAACACAGGCCGCTATGATCTGATTCTGAATCATGGCAACGATAAACCGCGGATACGTTTCAATCTCAACCTCAAAGAGGTGAAGAACGGCGATATCGTAAGGGATCTGGAGGCGGGTCTGGGCTATGAGATGTCTGCGGAGATCCTGTATATGCCCGAGTGGATGCAAAAGCTGAAGGATGCGGGAAGAATCAAATTCTATTTCTTCGGCCGCCTGCATAAGCCAGGTCTGCAAGAGGGCTATGAAGATGCCTATTTGTATGATTTTTATGTGGACCGCATCGGGACCCACCCTGTGGAGTTCTACTGGGTCTGCAAGTCAGCGACCGATCCGGACGACCATATCTTCGACTTTACGGGTCTGCTGAAGGATTATGAACTCACAAATGGGGGAACCCTTTATTATGAGCGTCTCTACTTTGATGTGAAGATGGACGAAATGCTCAGCGGCAAACGCGTCTTAGGGAGAGTTAAGTTTCAGCAGGCAGGCGGTGAATTTACCGAAGCAACCAGCGCCACCCACAAGATTTCTATGCATCCTGAGACATTGGCAGAATGCTATCACGATCCGTATCGGGGTGGTATCCCCTCTAATTGGTCGTATAGTTCCGGTTCGGATGCATATACTATGAGTTTCCGTATACGTCCACGGCACGGATACGAATTTCTCAAGGCGGTTGCAACGGCAGATGATGCTGTTACGCTGAATGTGCAGAATACAAAGGTTACATATAGAAAACTCGTCGATAGTGACTCTGACCAAAGCCTATATATAGACCTTGTGGCAAAGCGAAGGCTGACCGATGTGCGCGGCACGCTCAAAAATTTCCGTCTCGGCACCGACCCCTTTTTTACGGAGATCGTATCGAATGAGCCGAAAAAGTATACTTACAAGAATACGGTGGTATACGATCCCGCCTACGGCGGCTCTTACGGTGTAGAGGCCGGTCAATTGGGCGATGACGATATGTGTTATGTCTACTTCGATGTTGCGCCCGGTTTTGGCTATTATCTCCCCGAGAACGCTTCGGTAAAGGTGATCCTGCCCGCAGGCTACAGAGCCAACGGGATATTCGACTCTGCGGAAACATACAGCACGGTCTATAAGGGCGATTGGTACGACTATTCCCCGATAACCCAGAAATACCGGGTCTCCCAACTGTTGGAGCCGAACAGCGAGGGAAAGGAATACGGGACCAATATCCTTATACAGGAGCCTAAGGCGGGGGACCGCCCCGCTGCCTTTGCCGACTATGAAAAACCGACAAGCCTGCCGTCTAATATGAAGGTGCTGTCGATGCAATGGCGGAAAACTGACAACGCCCGAACCCCAATGGGGAAATATGACAAATTTGAGGTCGGAGAATCTTATATCATTGATCTCCGTATCGGGTTTGAGGGCGGCGAAGAAATGGGTTATGTATACCCGAAAAATAATAGAGATTTCAAGATAAACGGAAAGTACGTAAACGCATGGATGGAATATGAGAACTCTACAGACGGGCATGTCTGGCAGATGTATGACTCCTATGAGGTGGTTGACCCCAACGCCAGCGGGACGCTCAGCGGCACGGTGAAGAGCTTTAATTCCACCACCGACCCAGTGACGGTGCAGTTGTTTAAGAGTGGCTCTTCTGTGGCGTCATATAACACCACCGTAAAGGGAAATTCCGTCTCATACACCATTTCCGGCATCACTCCCGGCACCTACACCATGAAGGTGTCGAAGAAAAACCATGTCACCCGGGAGTATACGGTGAGTGTAACCACCGGCACGAAGACCCAAAACGCGGAGATTTGGCTGCATGGAGATGTAAACGGGGACGGAATCAGAGATATGACAGATGCCGTACAGATAAGAAGAAAATTCAACGGAAAAACCTCTGTTTTTAGCAAGGGTGATGCCGGGACAAAGGCATATCGTCTGAAGGTTGCAAATGTATATACTGATAGTTCAATTGATACAACTGATTCCGGTCAGATTCAAAGGCTTTTTAACGGTAAATCGTCCGTGCTTCACTGACCGTATGACTTTATGGTATTACCCGGGTTAAAGCACGGGGAAATTATAACAAGGAGATGATTTCGTATAAAAGGAATATATTGTCTATATTGTACAGCAGCATTACTTACCTGCTTTTTATGTGGATGTTCGGTATTGCCCGAAAAAACCCCATCATACCAGGATGAAAGTCGGAGCTTTGATGGAGACTCCGACAAAGCTACGGATGATTCAAACACAGAAGACGATGCATTAACGGCACTGCAACAGAATATAAATTATCATAGCGCGGGTGCGGGCGTTGCTTTTATCGGCTATGTGGACAGCGAGAGCTCAGAGATTGATCTGCGCGCCTACTATGAAAGCAGCGAAACGGGAAAGAACTATCCCGGCTTAGCGTATGCACCGCTTTACATGACCGAGGGGCAGGAACTTTACGCAATAGTGCCGCCCTGTGACAAAGGTAAAATAACCGTGTATGCCTCAGGTGTAACCGAAGATGGTCAATATACCGAAGATCGGACTCAGCCTTTGTATGAAGGAAAAAACGGTGTGCCGCTATTGCTGCGGTGTAACCTTAGCGAGATATACTCCAATGTCTTAATTACCGTTACTGACGGTGGCGGAACCATCGACTTCCGCCCGTCGCTGACAATGGAAAACGGACATCTGCAGGATACTGCAGGGGTATACGATTTTTCAATATACGAAGAAATACCTGACGAGCGTTCTGTTCAAATTGCAACAGAGATTCTTCTTGAAACTGATGAGGTAAAGGATGCTGTCGAAGGTGGAATGAAGATTATATATACCGGAGATACGCAGATAATCGAAGGCCGAACCTGTCTGTTGTTCGCTCTCGGAACCGATAGAGAGGATCAATTTGTAAGAGAGCGTTATTACGGCGTATGCGACAATCTCGTCTATGTATATGATGTAACGAACGATACATGGGAGATTCTCGGGAGAAAGTAAGATAAAAGGAGAAAGAAATGCGCAATTCAAAACGTAGTGGCAATTTTTTTCTTTGCCTCTTAATAAATATCCTAATGAATATTGAAGGACTGCTCCCCACAGTAATTTTATTGGTTTTACATTTTTGGCTGAAAATATCGATATGGTGGTCAGTCGGCGTATTTATCGCATGGATATTATATTTGATTATATGGATGGCCTTTATCGGCTGGGCAGGTAAATGTGGCTCGGAGCGCGACTTGCCGAAAGAAAACAAAAATCCGTATTCCGTAGGGAATGCGAAAAATAAACAGTGATCTGCCGGCTTTGGCCGGAGAATATACAAATGATTTTTACAATTAGAAAGGAGCTATTATTATGGGACTTATTAAAGCTGGTATCGGTGCGTTGGGAGGTACGCTTGCTGATCAATGGAAGGAATTCTTTTACTGCGAGTCCATGCCTAAGGAGGTACTTGTTACCAAGGGGCAAAAGCGGATCAGCGGACGATCTTCCAACACGAAAGGAAATGACAATATTATTTCCAATGGTTCTGGTATTGCCGTAGCTGATGGGCAGTGCATGATTATTGTTGAACAGGGTAAGGTCGTGGAGGTCTGTGCTGAACCCGGCGAATTTACATATGATACTTCCACTGAACCCTCTATCTTTTCCGGCAATCTAGGTGAGAGTATTTTGGCAAGCTTCAAGACTATCGGAAAGCGTTTCACTTATGGTGGTGACACAGGCAAGGATCAGCGTGTGTACTATTTTAATACAAAGGAGCTGATTGACAACAAGTTCGGCACGCCAAACCCTATCCCTTTCCGTGTGGTTGATTCTAAAATCGGTTTGGATGTGGATGTTTCGGTGCGATGCTCCGGTGTGTATTCCTATAAAATTGTCGATCCATTGCTGTTTTACACTAATGTGTGCGGCAATGTGGAGCAGGAGTATACCCGTGATGAGCTGGAAAGCCAGCTGAAAACAGAATTTATCAGCGCTTTGCAGCCGGCTTTCGGTAAGCTGTCCGACCTGGAGCTGCGCCCAAATCAGATTGTCAGCCATAACACCGAACTGGAGGACGCCATGAATGTGGCACTTTCCGCTAAGTGGGGTGAGCTGCGTGGCTTGAAAATCGTAAGCATTGCACTTGGTTCGGTTACTCTTCCGGATGAGGATGCAGATATGATCAAGCAGGCTCAGCGCGTGGCTATTATGCGTGACCCTGCTATGGCTGGGGCAACCCTTGTAGGCGCCCAGGCAGATGCCATGAAGACTGCGGCAGGCAACTCTGCCGGTGCCATTACAGGTTTTATGGGAATGGGCATGGCGATGAATGCAGGAGGCATGAACGCTCAAAACCTGTTTGCTATGGGCCAACAGCAGGCACAACAGCAAGCACAGCAGCAGGCACAACAGCAGCAAGCACCTGTAGCACCTGCACCAGGCACTTGGAAATGTACCTGCGGCACCATGGCTACCGGAAAATTCTGTCCTGAGTGCGGTTCTCAGAAGCCGGCAGACGAAAGCGGATGGACTTGTTCGTGCGGCGCAGTAAATAAGGGTAAGTTTTGCCAGAACTGCGGTGCCAAAAAACCTGAAGGTGCACCGCTCTACCGCTGTGATAAATGTGGCTGGGAGCCGGAGGATCCGACCAATCCACCTAAGTTCTGCCCTGAATGCGGCGATATATTTGATGATAATGACAGAAAATAAGATGCCCGGTGAAGGAATATCTGTTCACCAAAGCAGATGTGACTTATGCAACATTTAATTGGTGAATTTTTACTAAGAAAGGAGATCTTTTCATGCAAAACTTGCAGGAATATAAATGTCCCTGCTGCAGCGGGGCGATAGCCTTTGACAGCACACTCCAGAAGATGAAGTGTCCTTTCTGCGACACTGAGTTTGAAATGGAGGTACTGAAGGGTTACGACGCCGAGCTGCAGAACGATAAAAAAGACAATATGGAATGGGAAAACAATGCCGGAGGAGACTGGCAGGAGGGAGAAACCGACGGTTTGCGCTCCTATGTGTGCAAGTCCTGCGGAGGTGAAATTGTCGGCGATGCCAACACAGCAGCTACTGCCTGTCCTTTCTGCAACAATCCCGTGGTGATGATGAACCAGTTCTCGGGTGCTCTCAAGCCGGATCTTGTGATCCCATTCAAGCTTGATAAAAAGGCGGCAAAGGCAGGGCTGATGAAGCACCTGACCGGTAAGAGACTGCTGCCTAAGGTTTTTAAGGATCAAAACCACATTGATGAGATCAAGGGAATTTATGTCCCTTTCTGGCTTTTTGATACTGATGTGGATGCACAGATTCGCTATCGTGCCTCCCGGGTACGCACCTGGAGTGACAAAGACTACAATTACACCGAAACCAGCTATTATATGGTACATCGTGGTGGCAGCATCGGCTTTGAGCATGTTCCGGTGGACGGCTCGTCAAAAATGGCGGATGACCTTATGGAATCTATTGAACCATACGATTTTTCCGAAGCGGTGGATTTTCAGACAGCGTATCTTGCAGGGTATCTGGCAGATAAATACGATGTGACTGCCGAGGCAAGTATTGACCGTGCAAATAAGCGCGTTAAGCACTCCACCGAGGATTCCTTTGCCGGAACGGTTCATGGATATACCACAGTCAGGACAGAATATAGCAGTGTGCAGTTCCGTGGCGGCAAGGCACGCTATGCACTGTATCCTGTATGGTTGCTTAACACAACATGGAACGGAAACAAATACACATTTGCCATGAACGGACAGACCGGAAAATTCGTAGGTGATCTGCCGGTGGATAAAGCTGCGGCGAGGCGTTGGACATTTCTTATGGCGGTCATATACAGTGCCGCTGTATATGGTGTGGTTTGGCTCCTTCATCTGATTGGACTATTTTAAGGAGGAAACAGAATGATAAAGAAAATATGGAAGTTTTTGATTGTTCTTGTGCTCTGTATATGTTTTACAGTTCCTGCCTTTGCCAATGATACTTCAGGGTTTGCAGGTGACAAGGACCGGGTAGTAGATGATGCTGATTTGTTGTCCGACAGTGAGGAGACGGCACTACGGGAAAAACTTGAAGAGATCCGCATGCGTCAAAAGATGGATATCGTCATCGTGACCGTGAAAACGCTGAACGGAGCTACGCTCGTCGACTATGCCGATGATACCTACGATTATAACGGTTACGGTTACGGCAACAACAGGGATGGTTTGCTTTTACTCATCAACATGGAGAATCGTGACTGGTACATATCAACTACCGGCTACGGCATCACAGCATTCACCGATGCGGGAATTCAATATATCGGTGATAAGATAAAGGAACATCTGTCGGATGGCGATTATGAGGCCGCTTTTAATACTTTTGCTGAGCTTTGCGATGACTTTATTACAAAAGCAAGAACCGGAAACCCATACGATACCGGTAATATGCCTAAAGAACCTATGAAACCGGGCTGGATACTGTTTGCGGTTATAATTGGATTTTTACTGTCTTTCATTACAGTAGGTGCTATGAAACGCAAACTCAAAACAGTTCGTTTTCAGCCGGCAGCGAACAGTTACATGAAAGCCGGCAGTATGAACATCACTGAGAGGCGCGATATGTTCCTGTATACCACAGTCACAAGTACTGCGAAACCAAAAGACAACGGTTCAGACGGAGGAAGCAGCACGCATAGCTCTTCTTCCGGAACAACCCATGGCGGAGGTGGAGGCAGCTTCTAATTGGCATTTTTTCCCTGTGCATACGTGGAAAGAAATTACATTTGGAAAACTCGAAAAGGAAGGTTAAATGAAAAAGCTACTTTTATGTTTTGTGTTTTTATTATCATTTGTGGGATTTGCTGCCACAACAGTTAGTGCAGATGGACCGGCGAAACCCGTGATTGAAGGGGAAATGCCAGATTGCTATATGCCTATTGGCAGTGACGGTATTATCTTATTCACAAATGCCAGTGTGCCCGATGGCGGTACGCTGAAATATCAGTGGTATGCTACGGATATAGAAAACATGGCGATGATCCGTGCCATTGACTACGCAGAAGGAGACAGCTATCAGGTGCCTGAGGAATTAGGAGTGAAATGGTACTGTTATGCTGCTTGGAATGTGGTCGGAGGTGTAGAGAGTGAGCCGACATACAGCCGCCTGATCCGTGTGGAGTTTTACGAGAACAGTTCAGTGCACACCCACAGTTTCAGTGAGTGGATGGTAACCACAAAGCCAACCTGTACAGAGGCAGGCATTAAGACTCGGGAATGTGATTGTGGTGTTACTGAACGGGCTGAAGTTCCTGCTGTCGGGCATATTTGGGACGCGGGAACAATAACCAGGGAACCTGCTCCCAAAGCCGATGGCGAAAAGACCTATAGCTGCCTTGTCTGTAAGGTAACTATGACAGAGCCGGTAATATATAGCGGAAGTCCTGAAAGCAACAATAATGAAAAAACCAGCGGAAGTCTTGAAAGCAACAATGTTGAAAAAAGCAGTGCTGCCAAAGATGAAGACGCGAGTACCGAACTAAAAGAAAATCACGAAGAAAATACAGAACAAACTTCTTCTGTGGAGAGCAATAAGGTTTCTTTTCCACGATGGATGATAGCTGTTATCGCTGCTGTTACCGTTGCATTGGTGATTGTTGTAGGTATTTTGGTAATAGTTTTAATCCGAAAAGATACGGCAGGCAAAGAGTAAGGGCCTTATCAAAGCTTTTCCCTTTGGATTAGTGTCTGAGGACTTCTTTGCTTAAATTAATCTTAAAATAATTTTTAGAGAGGAAATGATAGTATGAAAAAAACAAAAATGCGAAGTCGAATTATCAGCATTTTGCTGGTGCTTATAATGCTATTGACAATGGTTCCGGGTATGTCGGTTCCCGTCCATGCCTTTTGGGACGACTACGACGACGGTTTCGATTGTCCTAACTGCGACCACTACCATTTTGGCAGCGATTATATGTGTGACTGCCTGTTCTGCACCATTGATTGCAACTACGAGTGCTGGGTTGAAACTCATTGTAACGACTGCGGTGTGTGCTTTGGAGATACGCCCTACTGGTGCGAAGAGTGCTACAAGTGCGCGGAGTGCATGGAGGAAAAGCACTGCTCCACCTGCGCCAAGTGCTACATCGGCGAGGATGACCAGCTGTGCGGCAACTGCTATAAGGGCCCTTGCTGCTCCATAACCATCTGCGACACCTGCGGCTTCTGCGATGACTGCGCAAACGATGACAGCGACCCGATGCACTGCTCGCTGTGCGACAGCTGCTTCGGCGCGGTGGACGAGTGCGTGGACGACGATGATACCGGCGTCATCCACTGCGTTGATTGCCACACGGCCTGTGAGCAGTGCGAGGAATGCCTGCTGGCCAAGGAGAGTTGCGAGGACTGCGGCCTGTGCAAGGAGTGCTGCGAGATCAACTCCGAGGACGGCGGCTGTCCGGATGGTGAGACCTGCGTGGAAAGCGCCGAGTGGGATGATCACATCTGCCCGGGCTGCGACGGCTGGGTCACGGATAAGGAGGACGAGGACGAGTTCTGCCAAACCTGCGAGCTGTGCAAGGAGTGCTGCGAGGGCAACTCCGACTGCTCCGAGGGGATGTGCGCAATGGATACGGACTACGCGGATCACTTCTGCGATGACTGCGGCCTGTGCTTCCATGACAGCGATCCCTGCGAGGACGGCTGCGATCAGCGCTGCAAGGACTGCTGCCTCGATGCCGTGAAAGCGATGGGCTGCGATCATGACGACTGGTGCTTCAGCGACTCTGATTTTGAAAATCATCTGCATGCAGAGCATTCCGGCGCCGGACATACGCACTTAGCTTCCGCCACCTGGGCGGCCGATGGAACGCAGCATTGGCATCCTTGCCGATATTGCAACGGTGAAAAGCTTGATGCTGCCAACCATGAATTTGATGATAAGGGCATGTGCAAGGTCTGCGGTTACATAAGCGGCAGCTCCATTGTCATAACCCGTCAGCCAAAGAACGTAAAGTGCAAGACCTCTATTTACAGCGGCGGTGATTATATTGAAGAGCCGGAAAACGGTCTGCTGTTCAGTGAAAATAACATTGTTACATTCTCCGTTGCGGCAAAAAGCCTGAAAGGCGATGAACTGACATATCAGTGGTATCAGAAGTATAATGCGAATCCCACGATGGCACCTTACAAGCTGCCGGAGACATCGTATTATGTGGGCGTGAATACCCCCGTGCTGAAGTTGCTTGTTTCCGCGGAGGCATGTCAGGATGACTATTCATATTTCTGCGTTATCGGTAGAAGGGGCGATGCTACGGACACTTTGAAAACGGCGGAGGCAAAGCTGACTGCCACCCATGCCTACAGCTATAAGCAGGCCGGTGTGCCTGTGCCCACGGACGACGGCGAGAGGACGCCGCGATACTATGTTTGGCATGTAAACCCGGACGGAAGCAGAACAGAAGTTTCCGTAGGCAATGACCCGAAATGCGACGGCCACAAGCTCCCGTGCCTGTTTGAAGCAGGCTATTACGAAGCGCACTATATGACCACCGGCTCCAAGGAGCGCATCTTCCCGCATACCTTTGTGCTTGACAGAAGCCTTGACGCGGTGGGCGGCGGCAGAGTCGATGTGCTCAGATGTTCCGTCTGCGACTATACCGTTCCTGTGAAGAGCCATGTCCATGATTACGGCTGGAACTGGGACTACACCGGCTTCGGTAGCATCTATGAATATACCTTCAACATCGGTGGTTCGACCAAGACGGTGGAGCAGCTCATCCTTGAGTCCGACTATGCCCACCCCGAAAAGTGCAAGGTTCCCGGCTGCGAGGAGTTCATCATGGTTCCCCATAGCTGGGGCCGCTGGAATGTGGTTTTGTGTCCTGACACCACGGGCAGTAAAGGCGGTATGGAGGCTGAATGCAGCATCTGCGAATACAAAAAGACGAATATTGACGACGATTGGACAAAGGACACCGCCATTGTGACGGTGAAAAACGGCCGGGCAACCCGTATGATCGTCAAGCCCGGCGACAAGATCAGGCTTTATCCCGAGGAGAGAACCGGTCAGAAGGCCATCGGCTGGAAGGTGGAGTATCTCCGCGAATACAACGTGTCCGATAGCATGGCACCGGTTCATAAAAATTGGAATACCAACGAGGCGAAGACTCTGTTCAAGCTGGTAACCAACGGCTCTGCCCTTGAGTGGGGCTGCACGATTCCGGAGTTCAGCGCCATGGGCGCACCCGGCGGCGGCCAATTCTTCTTCGAGCCGGTCTATGCAGGCTGTGACCACAGCGGTGGCACCACGGTGCTCAATGCGAAGGCGCAGGTCTGCGACCGCAAGGGCTACACCGGCGACACCGCCTGTGCGGACTGCGGCCATATCGTCAGTGCCGGTTCGGATATATACCCCCCTGCAAACGCCGGCCATACCGGCACGCTGCAGCCACTGTACTACTATGGCACAAATAATTCTGCAACCACTGACGCAAGCCATGGTGGCAGACGATATAACGCCAGATCGGGCGACTGCAGGCACCGCGCCTATGAGGGCGATTATCGCTGCACAGCTTGTGGTGGCACCGTAAAAGGCGAGACCGGAGATTTCAGACATAGTGGACCATTTGAGTTGCGGGATGTAAGAATGGCAACCTGTATTGAAAAGGGCTATTCCGGTAATCAATACTGCACAGTGTGCGACAGAATCGCACAGAAGGGCGTCCCTACACCATCCCTCCATGAAATTGCCGGTAACTACAGTCTGATAAATAAGAAAGAACCCGGATGCACCACAGTAGGTTATAGCGGTGACTTGAAATGCACAGGTGACTGCGGACAGATTTTCCGCTATGGTCATGTCATCAACAAACTCAGCCACGACTGGGATATCGGCACCCCTGCAACACAGGGTAAGAGTGAAGGAATTCTCTACACCTGCCAGCGTGCCGGTTGCGGCATGACAAGGTTCGTAGGGAATCCTACTGCGACCAGGTACGCTGTCACGATCATCAAGGGCGTGGCTTCCGTTGCAGGCATCCATATTACCGAGAAGATTGCACAGGATACTGTTGTGACCGTTGCGGCGGATGAACCGGAGAACGGCAAGGTCTTTGACAAGTGGATTGTGTTGGAAGGTAATGTTACCCTGACAGACGTTACCAGTGCTACCACCACTTTCACCATGCCGGGTAATGATGTTAAGATTGAGGCTACCTATAAGGATGTGCCTCCGGCTCATACCCATGGCTACGGCACAGATTGGAAAAGTGATGACACCAATCATTGGTATGAGTGCCAGTGCGGAGACAAGGCTGGCTTTGCAACTCACTCATTCGTTTGGAAAATCGACAGAGAAGCTACCAAGACAGAAACCGGAATTAGGCACGAAGAATGTACCGTTTGCGGCAATAAACGCAGCGAAAACACCATCATAGATAAGCTTACTGACACCGGCAGCACCGACAATACCGGCAGCACCGACAATACCGGCAACACCGGAAGCGGCAGTACCGACAATACCGGCAATACCGGCAACACCGGAAGCGGCAGCACCGGTAAGCCTTCAAAGGATGATGCTGACAAATATCCTCAGGCCGGTGACAGAAGCAACCTCATCGGTTGGATGGGTGCTCTGTTTGTCAGCGGCGGCGTTCTGACCATGTTGGGTGTAAAAGGCAAAAAGAATAAGAAACCCGAGGCAGAATAAACATATGTTACCTAAATTGAAATAACCTAAACACAATGAGTACTTACCGAAGAACGTTATTTCAACACATAAAAATTATCAAAGGAGAGATGATTTATGAGTATTTTTGACAAACTTAAAAGCACAGCAAAACAGGCGGTAAATTCCGCTGCACATTCTATCGGCAACAAACAGGAAACGTTTACCTTCACTTCGTTGCCTGAAAGCCTTGCAGAAATGCAGGCATTGCCGGAGGCAAGTCTCGATACACCATTTAAAACTGCGGCACTTACGGTTCTTGCTCTTTGTGCATATGCAGCAGATAAGAACATCGGGACCGAAATGTTAAACTGGCTTCGTGGACCACGTCCGTTAAATGGACAGGAGATATCATTTATTAATGATCGTTTTCGCGATGGCAAGACGTATCTGCCATTTACATATTTCAAAGGAGCTACACCGGATAACGATTATACGCCTGCCGAGCCATACATGATTGTAGTTGAAAGTAATCATGTATCAGGTGAGGAACCGGGTTATATGAAACTGTTTATTCCTTGCGGCGGTGCAGATGATCCGCGTCCAATCAAAATGCGTCAGCGTGGATCCGATGGCAAGTGGTTTTTGTGGGAACAGTACCTGCTTACCGGTGTGCGGACACCGAAATCTGCCAACCCATGGGCTTAAACAGAAAATGCCCGGCTGAATATGTATTGACAGCTATTTTAAATAAAGATTATGATGACACAGGAAAGGAATAAAAATATGGATATTCGCGGAATTTGGAAAGTTAAAGAAATTCGTGTGCCTACACCGGAAGGAGAAATGGTTATTACACCTGATAATCCGCCGGATGATGAGCGTTTTGAGGGAAGCATTGAGATGATGCAGTACCAGACTGAGTTCGCTGAAGACGGTGTGGTCAACACTCTTATGTTAGTGCCGGATAATATGCGTGAGGAGGCTGCCAAACATGGAGTGACGGTGCGTGATGATGGATATAGTGTTATCGAAAGCACAGTATGGAAAGAAGAGAACGGAAAGTTCTACTATGACACCGGAATTGAGGGTGAAGTTCTCGGAGAAAAGGTTGATTCATTTGCCGAAATACCTGTTACAGATGATAATTGTCTGCTTTATGGGTTAGGGATGATTGTTTTGGAAAGAATATGATGAGACTACAATGATTGGTGGTGTAAAAAGGCTTGCTGCGGCAGGCCTTTTTCTAAAAAATACAGAATGGATTCCGGTGATTAATGGATAGTTATTATGGAGGTATTGCAATGAATTTTAAAAGCTTTAAGCTGGAACAAAACGATATGTCGGCACGAAGATATGTCTATGAAGGTCATAAAACAGATAACGGTGTTCATTTAGAACATTATATCAGAACAGAGGAATGGGATGATAAAAAATTGGAAAATGTTGAATGCCGCAGCATTGTCCGGGCAATAGACGGGGATATAAAACTTTTTCACCGGCTGTGCGATTTATTTGACAACTGCGGTGTAGGCGGCTGGGCAGATTTTCATGGCCGCAATTTGTATGCTCTCGACGGTGCAGGGATGAATTTTGATGTTGTATTGGAAGACGGGACTAAGTTAAATGCTGAAGGAAACAATGAATTTCCTTCAAATTATTCAAAATTGGTACAAGGACTTCGTGATTTAATTACAACCGAAAAAATCAGTTCAACAAAATTTACAGATGGTACTTATGAAATTACACTGCCGGAAAAGTGGGTCGGTGTAGTGAAGGCAAGCTTTTCAGAAGGTCTTGTGTCATTTGACATTGATAAAACTGACGGTGGAGAGCTTACATTTTTTATTATTGATAATAATGAATATGGTTATTCTTCGGATTCCTACAAGGGAAGAATAGAAGCAGGGCGGCTTATATCGAATGGAAAAGTCCGTTTTATTACGGCGCGTGATAACTATTCAATAGCATTATATGCGGGTAAAGTTTCCGGGGAGGCCCTTGCAATATGGGAAAATTATGAAAAAGATAAGCTTGCCATAATTGAGAGTATTTGTGGTATAAACGGATATGAGTTCTACCCGGAGGACGGAAAAACATTATATCTTGCAAAGGCGATGAAACTGGCAGATAAAGCACGAAGCTTATGGCTGAGTCTGAATTTTGCGGGTGATTATCCGGGCGGTGCGAAACCTGTGAGATTAAATCGACAGAATTATGTGCCGATGTTTCCTCCGTATTTTTATATAAATACCATGGAAGATGTCCGTAAAAAATTTCTGGCTGTTTTTTCAGAGGAGTTTACTGAGAAAACATTGAACCGTGCTGTTGCTGCCAAAGAGTTGATTGAATATAAGGATGATATTTATGTGGCATGTAAAAAATGTAAGGGTGATGCGTCATATAACAGCTGGGTGAAGAGTGTCCGTGATGACGGCAATGGGAAATTTGTAATTGTGATTGCAGTAATAATGCCTCCCGGCGGCAACAAGATTTATGTCGAGCTGCCGACGGAGAAAAATTCGGCAGGAGAGTATGTTATTACAGATTATCCTTATTGGGATGAAAGTGAATGAAACTTAAAAATAATATAATTTGACGAAGGCAAGGAGTTGATTTATAATATTTAGGATTACATGTAAATATAGAACAGTCGTTAAGGAATATGACCTTATACGGACTGAGGGTAGACTGTTTTTCACGGTTTATCGGAAAGGAGACAGAAAATGAAAAAAATGACAAAGTTTGCCGCAGTTGCTCTTGCCGCACTTATGGCTGTAAGTGTAACAGCATGCGGAAAAAGCGGTGGCACCAAGACAGACAAAGGAGACGGTACATATACAGTAGGTATCTGCCAGTTAGTTGAACATCCTGCTCTTGATGCAGCTACAAAGGGATTCAAAGAAGCACTTCAGGAAAAACTTGGTGACAAGGTTAAGTTTGAAGAGAAGAATGCACAGAATGATACGGAAACATGTTCAACAATCGTTAATGGATTTGTATCATCAGATGTAGATCTTATTTTAGCAAATGCAACTCCTGCATTACAGGCCGCAGTTGCTGCTACAAGTTCAATTCCTATTCTCGGAACATCAGTTACAGAATATGGTGTTGCTCTTGATATCAAAGATTTCTCAGGTAAGACAGGTATTAACGTTTCAGGAACATCTGACCTTGCTCCTTTAGCTGAACAGGCAGCAATGATTAAAGAACTTTTCCCTGAAGCAAAAAAGGTTGCTCTTCTTTACTGTTCGGCAGAAGCTAACTCATTATATCAGGTTAAAGTAGTCAGCGAAGAACTCGATAAGCTTGGTATCGAAAGCAAGCAGTTCCCATTTGCTGATTCCAATGATATTTCAAATGTAACACAGACTGCCGCAGATTACGCAGATGTTTTATATGTTCCTACAGATAATACGGTAGCAGAGAATACAAGTGCTGTATACAATATCTGTATGCCTGCAAAGGTTCCCGTAATCGCAGGTGAAGAAGGAATCTGTAAGGGATGTGGTGTTGCATCACTTTCAATCAGTTATTATGATCTTGGATATGCTACAGGCAAGATGGCATACGAGATTCTTGCAAACGGAGCAGATGTTTCTAAGATGGATATCCAGTATGCTCCAAAATTTACAAAGAAATATAATGAAGCAATCTGTAAAGAACTTGGCGTAACAATTCCAGAAGGTTACGAAGCTGTTACTACAGAATAAATAATTACCGGAGGTTTTAGGTGTGGATATAACAACATTATTTAGCGCAATGCCAGGCGCTATTTCCCAAGGTATGATGTGGGGAATTATGGCAATAGGTGTATTTATTACATACAAAATACTGGATATTGCAGATTTGTCAGTTGATGGTACTGTCAGTCTCGGAGCTGCTGTATTTGCGGTAATGCTGACAAAAGGACAGAACATATGGTTATGTATGCTGTATGCCACACTTGCCGGTATGGCTGCAGGTCTTGTGACAGGACTTTTCCATACGCTTATGGGAATTCCTGCCATACTTGCAGGTATCATTACACAGTTTGGTCTTTATTCAATTAATTTAAAGATACTTGGCGGTTCTAATATGACAATAAGTAACAGAACTTATGATCTTATTGAGTCAAGTATGTATATGAAGGGTGGATATCCTTTTTATAAGTGGCCTGTTTTTGTATTTGGTGTGGCATCACTTGTTCTTATAATTGTTCTTTACTGGTTCTTCGGAACAGAGAGAGGAGCATCTTTAAGAGCAACAGGAAGCAATCCTAATATGAGCCGTGCCCAGGGTATCAATACGGATGTCAATAAAGTAATCGGGCTTGTGCTCTCTAATGGTATTGTTGCTTTTTCCGGAGCACTTATGGGACAGTATTCCGGAGCTGCCAATGTGGCAACAGGACGAGGAGCAATCGTTATCGGTCTTGCAGCAGTGGTAATCGGAGAAGCAATTTTCGGAAAGATATTTAAGAATTTTGCACTAAAGCTCTTGGGCGTTGTACTCGGTGGCGTGATTTATTACATAATCGTAACTATAATACTCTGGTTCCCAATAGATCCTAACCTGCTTAAATTTATCCAGGCAATGGTAATCGCATTGTTCCTTGCGTTTCCATATTGGAAAGGCAAGATATTCGGAAAAAATATAAAGACATCATCAAGAAAGGCGGAATCTGAAAATGCTGGAAATTAATAATATATATAAGACCTTTAATCCAGGCACTGTTAATGAAAAAGTTGCATTAAACGGTGTTTCCCTCAAACTTAATGATGGCGATTTTGTTACTGTAATCGGAGGTAACGGAGCCGGTAAATCCACACTTCTTAACGCAGTTGCCGGAACATGGAAGGTGGATGAGGGCAGTATCCTTATTGATGGTATTGACGTTACTAAGATGCAGGATTATAAGAGAGCAAAATTCCTCGGAAGAGTATTTCAGGATCCTATGATGGGAACTGTGCCTACAATGGGAATTGACGAGAATCTGGCACTTGCAGCAAGAAGAGGCAAGTTCAGAGGATTGGCAAGAGAGATAACAGCCAAAGAACGTGCCGGATTTAAAGAAATAGTTAAGATTCTTGATCTTGGGCTTGAGGACAGACTTACATCCAAAGTAGGACTCCTTTCAGGAGGTCAGAGACAGGCAGTAACACTTCTTATGGCATCACTTAAGAAGCCAAAACTTCTGCTGCTTGATGAGCATACAGCTGCACTTGATCCCAAGACTGCGGCAAAGGTGCTTGATGCTACAGAGACTATTGTTGACAGAGATCATCTTACAACACTTATGATTACCCATAATATGAAAGATGCAATCGCACACGGAAACCGTCTTATTATGATGAAAGACGGAAAGATTATTCTTGATATATCAGGCGAAGAAAAGAAAAATCTCACGGTTGAGGAACTGCTTGAAAAGTTCAATAGCGTCGGTGGGGAAGATGCAGTTAATGACAGAATGATTTTAGGATAATTAAATTAATCACGGCTCGATGGGCCGTGATTTTTTTTTAGTAATATTAAAGATTATAGTGCCAAAATAGGAAATGTATGATATAATGCAAGTATGTTAGTACGAGAGTTAATGAGAGGAAAAAGGAAGAACGGGTGATTTTATTTTGGATAAATTAACAGGTATAAGCAGTTTCAGAGGTTTTATTGATGAGACTGACAAGTTACTAACTGACAATCCTAATGACAATTTTGACATTTTTGTATGGGATATTGTGCAGTTTAAAGTTATCAATGATTTGTATGGAATGGAAGCAGGAGACTGGCTTCTAAAAGAAATTGCGGCTGAAATTAAGGCCAAGGTTACAAGAGGAACCTGCGGAAGAATTGGTAATGATAAGTTTGTATGTTGTGTTTTTGCAAATGATAAGCTTTATAGTTTTAAGAATAATGTATATGTATTCCGCAGGGAAGGCGTGGAACACCGTATTCTTATACAGGGAGGCTGCTACCAGGTAAGATCAAGGGATGTTCCTGTTATTAAGATGTGCGACAGGGCTATACTTGCACTTAACAGTATTAAGGGCAAGTATACGGAAGCTGTGGCTATTTATAATAACTCTGAACGTGAGGATATAATAATGGGTCAGCGTCTTGCCGCTGATTTTGACAATGCACTGAAGGAAAGACAGTTCAAGGTATATATCCAGCCTATATATTATGCTGATTCTAACGTGATGGCAGGTGGAGAGGTTTTGGTAAGATGGGAGCATCCTACACTGGGATTTCTTTCGCCGGGCAGATTCATAAGATATTTTGAACAGAATTATCTGATTACAAGACTGGATAAGTTTGTGTGGGAGGAAGCCTGCAGAATACTTAAGAGGATGAAGGAAGAGGGCAAGACCGTAATTCCATTGTCAATTAATATATCAAGAGCAGACTTCCTGTTTGACAATTTGTATGATGTACTTGTAGGTCTGGTTACAAAGTACGATGTTGCACCGGATAAATTAAGAATTGAGATTACCGAAAGTGCATATATTGATAATCCGGTCAAGATAAAGGATACAATTGACAGGCTTTGTGAATATGGATTTAGTATACATATTGATGATTTCGGAACAGGATATTCATCTCTTAATACCCTCAAAGAACTGCCTTTTGGAATACTTAAGATTGATAAGACTCTTATTGATGAAATAGATGGTTCAGAGAAAGCAGCTAATGTGGTGTCTACTATTATCAATATGGCGAAGCTGCTTGGTATGGATGTAATAGCAGAAGGCGTTGAGAACGTAAAACAGCTTAATTTCCTTAAGCATATGGGTTGTAAATACATTCAGGGATTCTATTTTTCCAAGCCTGTATGTGAAGAAGAGTTCTTTAAAAAAGATTTTGAAGATCGTGTTCTTATTCATGATGATACAGACAAATTTAATGTCGAAAGTATTTTTACAATCAGAAATCCTGAAAGCCGCGGAATTATCGACATGATTATTGGTGCGATTCTTCAGTATGAGATTAATGACGGACAACTTGTTCTTAAGCGGGTTAATCAGGAATTTTATTATCAATACGGCATTATAGACCCTTACGAACTTTTTACGGTAAGAAAGGGAAAAATTATAGATGAAGAAGATATCTCCAGGGTATATAAGCGGTGCATCAGTGCAATGACCAGAAATGAGACTAATTATATTGAAGCAGGATATACCAGAAAAGATGGAAGTAAAGGCTCTTTGTATATAAAAATATTTTATATAGGCAAGGAAAACGGTAAACCGCAGTTCCTGTTTAACACTATGGATATTACGAAAGAGAAACGTAAGCGTCTAAAACAAAGACTGCTTGACTATATGGATTCTCTTTCAAAACTTTGCAGTGAAATACTGCGCCTTAACTATACGGACAATACATTAACAACCGTTCACTGTGATGAGAATAGGGTTAAGGTTAAGTATGATAATGCACCTCTTGACCGTTTGTTAAACAGATTTTCGTCCATTCTTGATAAGGATGAACATGATGAAATTATGAAAGTATTTTCATACGAGGAGATGGAGAAGTTCTGTTTATCCAATGAAAGTATTAAGGTAATTAGTATTCATCTGCACAGTAATAATTGCGGCAGGCATCTGTGTGAAATTATCATCGTTAATAACAGGGATGAGCATGGAAAAATTATCGTAACAACCGGAAGCAGAGTTATATTATAATGAATAAATTATTATCCTTTATTAAGAAAGAGATTATTCTATGTGTGGCGGGTGTACTTGCAATTGCGTCGGCTTTTGTGGTACATCCGTCAAAGAAATATATTAATTATATTGATTTCAGGGTTCTGGCATTACTTTTTTCACTTATGCTTATGGTGGAAGCATTAAGAAGTTTTGGAATATTTACACTAATAATTGAAAAGATGACTGAAAAGATTAGGAAAACGAGAATGTTATATTTTATTCTCGTTTTTATATGCTTTTTTTCAGGAATGATAATAACCAATGATGTGGCACTCATTACTTTTGTGCCCTTTGCAATAGAACTTCTTACTGCAGCCGGAGCTGCTGAATATATTATATATATTGTTGTATTACAGACAATCGGTGCCAATCTTGGAAGTATGGCAACTCCTATAGGTAATCCACAGAATATTTTCCTGTATTCAAAATATAATATGACAATTGGGGAATTTGCGGGGGCTACTGTATGGTATGCCGTTACGGCTATTATACTTATAAGTATATGCATCTGTTTTATACCATCTAAGGAAGTTGACATAAATGACAAAGACAATAAGACACAGAGGGCAGAATTTCATAAATGGAAGCTTGCTCCTATAGCGGTTATTTTTGTAATTTGCATATTATGTGTAATGAGGGTTATTGATTACAGGGTTATGCTATTGGTATGTATTCTGCTTACGGCGGTTATAGATTATAAATTATTTGCCAAAGCCGATTATATATTATTACTTACATTTGTGGCTTTTTTCATACTGACGGGAAATATTAAATCCATGAGCTTTATTGAAAATGGACTTAGCAATTTTGTTGCCGGAAGAGAGTTTATGTCCGGAATATTGCTCAGTCAGGTTATAAGCAATGTACCTGCGGCAGTTTTATTATCGAATTTTACGGATAATGGAGCACTTCTTTTGTCGGCGGTTAATATCGGAGGATTGGGAACCATAATTGCATCCATGGCAAGCCTTATTTCTTTCAGATATTACGGGGAAAACAAAAATAGTAAAAAAAGCAGATATTTAGGAGTATTTACACTGTTTAATTTAGGATTTTTAGGAATTATGATTCTTGTAAGCAGATTTATTATATAAACATTTTTAAAAAGGAAGATGATATGATACTCAATGTAGAAAATTTAAGCCATGGTTTTGGTGACAGGGCCATTTTTAACAATGTTTCCTTCAGACTTTTAAAGGGGGAACATATTGGATTAATCGGGGCAAACGGTGAGGGCAAATCCACCTTTATGAATATAGTAACGGGAAAACTTATGCCGGACGAGGGAAAGGTAGAATGGGCAAAGAATGTTAAAGCAGGATATCTTGACCAACATTCGGTGCTTACTCCCGGGATGACAATCGGTGATGTATTAAGGCAGGCGTTTTCTTACCTTTTTGAACTTGAGGAGAAAATGACGGGTATTTTTGAAAAAATGGCAGAGGCAACACCTGAAGAAATGGAAGAAATGATGGAGGAGTCAGGCACAATACAGGACATCCTTACCAATCATGATTTCTATATAATAGATGCTAAGATTGAAGAAATAGCAAGGGCTTTCGGACTTCTTGAACTGGGACTTGATAAGGATGTAACAGAATTGTCGGGAGGCCAGAGAACCAAAGTGCTGCTTGCCAAGCTGCTTCTTGAAAAGCCTGACATACTCTTGCTTGACGAGCCGACCAACTACCTTGACGCCAATCACATAGAGTGGCTCAGAAGATATCTGCAGGATTATGATAATGCTTTTATACTTATATCACATGATATGGAATTTCTTAACAGCGTTGTTAATCTCATATACCATATGGAAAATCAGAAAATTAACAGATATGTGGGTAATTACGAAAAATTTAAAGAAGTATATGAGGTTAAAAAGTCGCAGTTAGAAGCAGCTTACCGCAGACAGCAGCAGGAAATGAATGAACTTAAGGATTTTGTGGCACGTAATAAAGCAAGAGTTGCCACACGAAATATGGCCATGTCAAGACAGAAAAAACTTGATAAAATGGAAGTTATTGAACTGGCAAAGGAAAAACCAAAGCCGGAGTTTTGCTTTAAAGAGGCAAGAGCTGCCGGAAAGGTTATTTTTGAGACGGATGACCTGGTAATAGGATATAATAAGAAACCATTGTCAAAACCTATTAATCTCAGAATGGAAAGAGGAGAAAAAATAGCGGTAACCGGAACTAACGGAATTGGCAAGACCACGTTCCTTAAAAGTGTTTTGGGACTTATCCCGGCAGTATCCGGTAAAGCTGTCCTGGGGGATTACCTCTACAAGGGATATTTTGAACAGGAAATAAAGCCGGGCAACAATACCTGTATTGAGGAAATATGGGAGACTTTCCCTTCATACACACAATATGAAGTAAGGTCGGCACTGGCAAAATGCGGACTTACCACAGAGCATATTGAGAGCAAAGTCAGAGTTTTAAGTGGCGGAGAACAAGCCAAAGTCAGGCTTTGTAAACTTATTAATGTTGAGACTAATATCCTGCTTCTTGATGAGCCGACCAACCACCTTGACATTGATGCAAAAGATGAACTTAAAAGAGCATTAAAGGAATATAAAGGTGCTGTCCTTATAGTATGCCATGAGCCTGATTTTTATGAAGACCTTGTGGATAAAGTATGGAACCTTGAGGAATACTCTTTATTAGCGTAGCTATATTGCAAAGGTATGTGCATGTATGCTACAATAAGAAGTAATATATTGCGGAATGGAGTTATACAATGTATAAAGATAACAGCAAATCAATACATAATTTTATATTGATTGTTCTTGATTTTATCAGCCTTGCCATAAGCTATTTTCTTGCGACCTATCTGTGGCTTAGTGTTATCAGGAAAAATTCAGAAATTATTAAATCAAGAATAGTTAATGAAATAGGACTTGTTTTCTTTTCCTTTCTGGTTGTTATTTTTATTTTTAATATGAACAGAGACTTCCTTAAGAGAAGCAAGGTAGAAGAATTTCTGTATACAATCAAAATTAACCTTATTTTTCTTGCAGTTGCATCTGTTGCCATGTTTATCGGCAACAGCAAGGAAACTTCAAGAGGAGCATACCTTATTGCGGTAGCATTTAATGCTGTATTTATGTATATCTTTCATATTATATATAAATCCTACCTCATTAATGTATATGCCAAGAAAAAGAAAAATACACAGTTATTCATAATTACCATCTCTGACCGGGCGGAAAAGACAGTCAGGAGGTTAATAGATAATCCGGACTGGCTTAACAGAATACATTCAATAGCTGTAATAGATGCGGATATGGTGGGACAGGAAATATGCGGTATTCCTGTAAGCTCCGATGCTTATACAATGATGGACTATGTCAGGACAGAATTTATAGATGAAGTTTTTATTGACGTACCATATCATACAGGGAAGTCTACCCGTAAATATGTAATGGATTTTGAAAATATGGGAGTTGTAGTCCACCTTAATATTGATAAACTCGAAGAATTTGAGGATTTTAATAAGTCCCTTTCAATGTTAGGCGATATACCGGTGGTTACATTTGCCAACAATTTCTATGATGTTAATAAGCTTATGATTAAGAGGCTTATGGATATAATAGGTTCAATCGTGGGACTTGCGATTACCGCAGTTGTGACCGTGTTCCTTGCACCTGCGATTCTCATTGAGTCAAGGGGGCCGCTTATTTTCAAACAGAAAAGAGTAGGAAAGAACGGAAGATTTTTTTATGTATATAAGTTCCGGTCAATGTACAAAGACGCAGAGGAACGTAAGAAAGCTCTGATGGAGAAAAATGAGATGAAGGGTCTTATGTTTAAAATGACAGATGATCCAAGAATTACTAAAGTCGGTAAATTTATCAGAAAAACGAGTCTTGACGAACTGCCCCAGTTCTTTAACATATTAAAGGGCGACATGAGCCTTGTAGGAACAAGACCGCCAACCGTAGATGAATTTAAGATGTACGAGAGTTACCACAAGAGAAGACTCAGCATGAAGCCGGGTCTTACGGGAATGTGGCAGGTCAGCGGGCGCAGCGATATAGAAGATTTTGAAGAAGTTGTGAGACTTGATTTAGAATATATTGATAACTGGAGCATAGGTCTTGATATCAAAATTATTCTTAAAACAATCGGTGTAATTTTCAAACATAAAGGAGCCAGATAAAGGGAGGCTGTTATGAAGGTCGTTATTTTAGCAGGCGGTTTCGGAACAAGAATTTCCGAGGAATCGCAGTATAAACCAAAGCCAATGGTTGAGATAGGCGGGATGCCGATTCTCTGGCATATTATGAAAACATACTCGCACTACGGATTTAATGAGTTTATTATATGTGCCGGATATAAACAGCATATAATTAAAGAATGGTTTGCTAATTATTTTATCCATACATCGGATATAACTTTTGATTTCAATGATGGCGGGAAAATGATTGTACATGACAGAAGGCAGGAGCCATGGAAGGTTACTATAATAGATACAGGACTGAATACCATGACAGGCGGACGTGTAAAACGCATCAAGCCTTATATAGACAATGAGAGATTTTTTGTTACATACGGGGACGGCGTTTCAGATGTAAATTTTGTAAAAGAGCTTGAATTTCATAAAAGTCATGGTAAAATGGTAACCGTTTCAGCATATAATGCAGGACAGCGTTTCGGGGTCCTTGACATTGATAATGATGGAAATGTAAGACAGTTCAGGGAAAAAATCCAAGGCGACGCCAGCCCCATCAATATCGGTTATATGATATGTGAACCTGAATTTATCGACCTTATAGACGGTGACGATACGGTGCTTGAAAAAACACCTATGCAGAAAGCAGCAGCAATGAATGAAATTATGGCATACAGACACGAAGGTTTCTGGAAGTGTATGGATACCGTCAGGGAAAAACAACAGCTTGAAAAATTATGGAGTGAAGGCAACGCTCCGTGGAAGACATGGGAGAACTAGAGTTGAAAAGTGTAATTATTACCGGTGCAGACGGTTTTGTAGGCAGTTACACAACCGAATATTTTCTTAGTCAGGGAATAGAAGTCCTGGCATTGGGTAGAAAAGCAGCTCCTGTCAGATTGAAACATCACGACAAAATGGTATACAGACAGTGCGATATTACGGACAGAAGTAATATAATCAAGGCAGCAGCCGGAAAAAAATACGATGCTTTTATTCATTTTGCATGGGATGGGGCAGCAGATAAGCGTAAAGATTATAATGTACAGATGAAAAATGCCATTGACACGGTAGAGTGTCTTAAAGCAGCTAAAGAAATTGGCTGCGATAGATTCGTCGGTGCGGGAAGCATAATGGAATACGAAGTGGAAGCGGCAATCCACACTGACGGAGCAAGACCGGGAATGGCATATATTTATGGAATAGGCAAGCACACGGCACATTGTCTATGCAAGCCCGTTGCGGCAGAACTCGGCATAGATTTTATATGGCCGATGATAACAAATGCATACGGTCCCGGAGAATTTACAGACAGATTTGTTAATTCAACTCTGAAAAAAATAATACGAAAAGAAGATTTACAGTTTACCGCGGCAACGCAGAACTATGATTTTGTATATGTAAAAGATGTAGCCAGAGCATTTTATCTTATTACTACGAAAGGCAGACCGTTTTCCGAATATATGATAGGAAGCGGTAATGCAAGACCTTTGAAAGAATTTATTATTGAGATGAAAGAAAATCTGGCAAAGGACGCAACTCTTTGCTTCGGAGATATCCCATTTACGGGGACTGATATGCCATTGGAAGTTTTTAGCATAAAAAGACTTAAAGAGGATTGTGGATTCATTCCGGAAACAGATTTTGCAACAGGGACAGCAATTACAATGGAGTGGCTTAAGGAGCAGCAATGATACAGAAATTTGAATTTGAAGAATTACCTTTAAAAGGTTCATATAAAATAACCCCCTTTTTGGCAACAGATGAAAGAGGCGGACTTTTAAAAGATTATAATGTTGACATATTCAACAGTAATGGTATAAAACATAATTTAAAAGAAACGTTTTATACAATTACCAGAAAAGGCGTGATAAGGGCATTACATTTCCAGCTTATCAAGCCTCAGGCAAAGCTTATAAGGTGTATATCGGGTCATGTATACGCAGTTATATGTGATTTGAGAAAGGAATCTCCAACATATAAGAAATGGCTTCCGTTTCATCTTACCGGAGATAATATGACCATGCTTTATGTTCCGGGAGAATTCGGACTGGGATATTTCGTAATAGAAGATGCAGTAGTCAGCTATAAGTGTGATGAAGTGTTTTATGGCGAAGGCGACAGCGGAATAATGTGGAACGATAAGGACCTTGCCATAGAATGGCCTATAGAGCTTATAGAAGGGGTAACATCAGAAGATGACCTGATTATAAGTGACAAAGACAGTAATCTTATGAGTTTTAAAGAATATGATGAAAGGTATTAATTTCCCGGAGGAAAGTTTATGAGTACAGAGACGAAAAAAGAAAAAAAATTACGAAATTATAAAATAAAAAAAGCTTTATTGATTTCGGGTATTGCATTGTTAGCAGTACAGCTTGTAGCGACAGTTGTTTTTATGGTAATATTGTCAAAAGTCAGGATTGTTCCCAAAGACTATGTGATAATGATAGATGTACTTCTGGTGCTTATACTCACGGTCGTAACGATAACCCAGAGGTGGGTACTGCCGGGAATTATAACAAAGATTATATCACTTCTTTTATCCGTCGTGCTTATTGTGGGTTCTGTGTATCTTAATGCAACTTACGGAGCATTTAAAAAAGCTACCGATATTAATTATACCACCACAAGTCTTAATGTATATGTCAGGGCAGACAGCAAATACGAGAAACTTGAAGATGTTAAATCAGAAGAATTCGGTATAATGAAGTCATTAGACAGGGAAAATACCGATGAAGTAGTTAATAAGATACAGACAGAAATCGATACCACCGTTAAGACAAAGGAATATGACGATGTACAGTCACTTGTGAAAGCTTTATATGATAAAGAGGTTAATGTAATTATCCTTGGCACAAGCCACCTTGGAATACTTGATTCACTTGATGAATTCAAGGATTTTAAGACATTTACAAAGGTGATTGCATCGTATGAAATGAAAAAAGATATAAAAAATGATGACAAAAAAGATGATGATTATCTGAATTCGGATGACGTGGTTACACTATACCTGAGCGGAATTGACGTTGACGGACCTCCAACTGAGAACCGTAACAGTGATGTAAATATCATTATGACTCTTAACACCAGTACAGGACAGATACTTCTCCTTAACACACCTAGAGATTATTATGTGCCTACAAGTGTATCAAACGGAGAACCGGATAAACTTACTCATGCAGGATGTTATGGTATTGACTGTTCTGTTGAGACACTTGAGATGCTTTACGGAATAAATATCGATTACTATATCAAGCTTAATTTTACAGGATTTAAGAGCATAATCGATTCACTTCATGGAGTAGACGTATATTCTGAATTTGAATTTACATCCCAGAATGTCAAGGGTTACCATTTTGTACAGGGCTATAACCACATGGACGGAGAAGCAGCACTTGTATTTTCAAGAGAAAGATATTCTTTCCCAACAGGTGATAACCAGAGAGGTAAGAACCAGATGGCGGTAGTTAATGCTGTTGTTAAGAAACTTGCTTCTTCTGAATTGCTGAAGAACTACACAGAGGTACTTGATTCAATTTCATCAAGTATGGTAACCGATATGTCAATGGATGAGATTGCCAGACTTGTGGATATCCAGCTCAAGAAAAATATCTCATGGGATATTATACAGTTTGCGGTAACCGGTTCCAACGGAAACCTTCCATGTTATTCGCTTAAGAGCCCTAACTATGTAATGATTCCTGATGATGCTGTTGTCGAACAGGCAAAAACATACCTTAAAAAGATTCATGATAACGAAAGAGTAGTAATAGAATAGGACAAAATATGTACCAGAAGAAGCAATATATCCAGAACGTTATTTTGTTGTTTACAGATATGCTCGCAGTAATATGCAGTTATTTTATGGCAGCATTTTTCTGGACAGGTTTTATAAGAAAATTAGATGTAATGGAATTTGCCGAGACAAAGGAACGTTTCGGCATGGTTCTTATTGCTTTCGCAGTAGTTTACATGGTTTTTAATACCAACAGAAAATTCATCGAAAGAAAGATATTCGAGGAATTTGTACAGTGTATTAAGCTTAATATATTATTTGCTGCGGCATACGCAATAATGCTGTTTGTCGGTGACAGTTTTGATACCGCCTCAAGAGGTGTTTACATCTGTACAGTTGTATTTAACATATTTCTGATGTTTTTCTTCAGAATACTTGTAAGAATATACCTTGTAAAAATATATAAGAACCACAAGAAAACAAGCCAGCTTTTTATCATTACAACCTCGGGCAATATAGAGAATGTGATTGATAATATGAAAAGGAATGTTGAGTGGACAAACAGGATAAGCGGTATGGCCGTGATGGATAAGAATTTTACCGGCAGGGTGTATCATAATATTCCTGTAGTTGCAGGGTGTGATGATGTTCTGACATATATAAAAGGGCAGATTATAGATGAAGTTTTTATAGAGACAGATGAGATATCCAATAAAGAATTAAGTAAACTTGTTATGGAACTTGAAAATATGGGAACAACGGTGCATTTAAGTTTCCATGCCCTGGACAGCTTCAATGACTTTAATAAGAGTCTTTCAATGCTGGGAGATATTCCGGTTCTTACATTCGCCAATAATTTTTATAATCCCTGGAGTCTGGCGGTCAAACGACTGATAGACATTATAGGTTCTCTTGTGGGTATAGCAATAACACTGATTGTAAGTATTTTTGTGGCACCTGCCATCTTAATCGAGTCAAGAGGACCACTTATTTTCAAACAGAGAAGAGTAGGAAAAAACGGACGTTTTTTCTATGTATATAAATTCTGTTCAATGTATAAGGATGCAGAAGAACGGAAAAAAGCACTTATGGAGAAGAATGAGATGAAGGGTCTTATGTTTAAGATGACTGACGACCCAAGAATTACCAAAGTAGGTAAATTTATCCGTAAGACAAGCATAGATGAGCTTCCCCAGTTTTTTAACGTATTAAAAGGCGATATGAGCCTTGTGGGAACAAGACCTCCTACCGTGGATGAATTCAGGCAGTACGAGGGTTATCATAAAAGGAGACTCAGTATGAAACCGGGAATGACCGGAATGTGGCAGGTCAGTGGAAGAAGCAACATAGAAGATTTTGAAGAAGTAGTTAAGCTGGATCTTGAGTACATAGATAACTGGAGCATAGGACTGGATTTTAAAATCCTGTTTAAGACAATCGCTGTGGTATTTCACCATGGAGGAGCAAAATAAAATTATTGTGAGGTCTTTATGAATTATAATGAAGCATTTGATACTTTAAAAAAATACGGTCAGGAACATGTACTTGATTATTATGATGAACTTGATGACAGCGACAGGAAGGAACTGTTAAGGCAGATAAGCATGACGGATTTTGAATTTGCAAAAGCCGGACACGATAATAGAAAAGCCGAAAAAAGGGGCATTATTACACCAATAAGTGTTACAACCGTGGATGAGATAAATTCCTCAAAAGACCATTATATGGCTGTAGGTAAGGACGCTATTGCAAAAGGAAAAGTGGGTGCTGTCCTTTTAGCGGGAGGAATGGGTACACGACTCGGTTCCGATAAGCCAAAAGGTGTTTTTGACATAGGAATTACCAGACACGTATATATTTTTGAACGACTGATAGAGAATCTCATGGATGTGGTTAATGAAACAGGTTCGTATATACATCTGTTTGTGATGACAAGTGAAAAAAACAACACAGATACAATTGAATTTTTTAAAGAAAAAAATTACTTTGGATATCCTTGCGATTATATCCATTTCTTTGTACAGGACATGGCACCTGCCAGCGATTACGAGGGCAGATTCCTTATGGAATCAAAGTCGAGAATAGCAACATCTCCTAATGGAAACGGCGGCTGGTATTTGTCCCTTAAGAAAGCAGGATATGATAAAATTATTGCCGGAGCCGGAATAGAATGGCTTAATGTTTTTGCGGTTGATAATGTTTTACAACGTATTGCAGACCCATGTTTTGTGGGTGCAACAATATCCAATAATTGTGTATGTGGTTCAAAAGTAATAAGAAAAGTCAATAAAGACGAAAAAGTAGGTGTGCTCTGTCTTGAGGATAATCATCCGTCAATAGTTGAATATTATGAATTAACAGACGAAATGAAAAATGCGGTAAACGAAAAGGGCGAGCCGGCATATAATTTCGGAGTGATTCTTAATTACCTTTTTAAGACGGAGGAACTTGACAGAATTGCAGCCATGAAGCTTCCGCCACATGTGGTTGAAAAGAAGATTGCGTGTATAGATGCGGACGGTAACGAGGTTAATCCCGAAGAACCAAACGGTTACAAGTATGAAACACTTATTCTCGATATGATTAAGCTGCTTGATTCGTGTCTGGCGTATGAAGTAGTGAGGGAAAAAGAATTTGCACCTATTAAGAATAAAACCGGAGTGGATTCGGTTGAAAGTGCAAGAGAACTTCTTAAGAAAAACGGAATTGAATTATAATTTAACGGGCTGTCTTTCATGTTGATTCAAGACAGCCCTTATTATTTATGATTTGTTTTTACAAAGATATTTTTCCTTAGTGGCCATGCCGCCCCTGATATGACGTTCGGATTTATTAATATCCAGTACCTTTCTGGCTTCAGAGGCAAGGGAGGGATTGATATAATTTATGCGGCATGAAACATCCTTATGTATTGTACTTTTGCTGATACCAAACATTTTAGCAGTCTGCCTTACGGTTGCGTTGTTGTCAACAATATACTGGGCTACTTTAACAGCTCTTTCTTCAATATATCCTTTCATCAATTCTCCGTTATTTTATTTTGTACATTCTATTTGATATTATTATAAAAAAGAACCATTGTTTGTACTTTTCATAAAAATAAATATGAGTTATAATGAAAAATATTATCACGCCAGAGGGAATGAAATGGGAAGAAAATCAATAAAAGAGAATAAGACAAGGTTTCAATTAAGCAGGGAAAATGCCGGATTTACGAGGGAGGGAGCTGCTGCAACATTGGAATTTATATCAGCAGACAGAATTGAGAAAATAGAAAATGAAAAGACTTTTCCACGCCCTGAGGAAGTTATTGCAATGTCAGAGAGTTATAATGATATAACGCTTTGCAATTATTATTGTACCCATTGCTGCGATATCGGACAGAAATATATGCCTGAAATTAAGACAAAGGAACTTTCACAGATTACTCTTGAGATGCTTGCAACACTTAATATTCTTACGAAGCAGAAAGACAGGCTCATTGAGATAACTGTGGACGGACATATATCTGAAAATGAAAAGACTGATTTTTTGAATATACGGAATAATCTCGACGATATGGCGCTTGCTATTGAGTCATTAAAATTATGGATAAGAAATACAATAGACTAATATATTTATTTTTGAGGTGTTATATATGGCTGGTACAGGCAATTCAACCAAAAAATCCCTGAATGTTATTATTGTCGGGTGCGGTAAAGTAGGTTCTACACTTGTTGAACAGTTACGTCACGAGGGCAATGATGTTACGATAATTGATAAAAACAGTGAAAAAGTACAGACACTTGCTAATACATATGATGTGATGGGCGTTATCGGAAACGGAGCCAGCTTCAGCACACAGCTTGAAGCCGGAATCAATAAGGCCGATCTTTTTATTGCGGTTACCGATTCGGATGAACTTAATCTTTTATGTTGCACGGTAGCTAAGAGAGTAGGCAATCCTGCTGCGATAGCAAGGGTACATGACCCTGATTACAGCAAGGACACCGCATATCTCAGGGATAAGCTTGGACTTACCCTTATTATTAATCCCGAATATGAAGCAGCCAAGGAAATATCAAGAATACTTTTTCTGCCATCCGCACTTGAAATTAACTCTTTTGCACACGGACAGGCAGAGATGATAAAGCTCAAAATTGAATCCGGCAATCCTCTTGACGGAATGGCAATCATGAATATTAACACACTCGCCAAGGAAGTGCTTATATGTGCAGTTGAAAGAGATGGAGAGATAATTATCCCATCAGGTAATTTCGTTTTAAAGGCGGGAGATAAGATTTCTTTTGTGGCACAACGTTCAAGGGCAGTACCATTTCTTAAGAACATAGGAATACTTACAGGAAAGGTTAAGAATACAATGATAGTCGGTGGTGGTAAAGTAAGTTATTATCTTGCCGACCAGCTTATAAAGAGAGGAATCTCAGTTAAGATAATTGAGAAGAACAAAGCCAGATGTGAACAGCTTAGTGTACTTCTTCCTAAGGCCGTTATAATTAACGGGGACGGAACGGACGAGGACACTCTTAATGAAGAGGGACTTGGTATGGCAGCTTCTTTTGTACCTCTTACGGGAATAGATGAAGAAAATATCCTCCTTACGCTTCATGCAAGAAAGCACAGTAATGCCAAGGTTGTAACGGAAATCAACCGTTCTTCTTTTAAGGATGTAATTAATTCCCTTGATCTGGGAAGTGTGGTATATCCAAGATATATTACCTCTGAAGCTATTATTGCTTATGCAAGAGCAAAAAAGGATTCGGTGGGAAGCAACATCGAGACTTTATATCATTTGTTTGGTTCAAGGGCAGAGGCAATAGAATTTAGCATTAAGGAATCCTCTGAAGTTACGGGCATTCCGATTAAGGATTTATGCCTGCATAAGAATCTTTTGTTATGTTTCATTAACAGAAACGGCAGGATAATTATTCCTACAGGTAATGACACAATTGAAGTCGGTGATACCGTAATGGTAATGACCACACATTCGGGATTTAATGATATTCAGGATATATTGAGGAAGTAATGAAATGAATAGTTCGATAATACGATATATTTTAGGATCCGTTTTAAAATTAGAAGGGGCACTTATGGCTCTGCCATGCCTTGTTTCCGTTATTTACAAAGAGAAAGAAGGCCTTTCTTATCTGGCAGTGGCACTGGGATGCCTTGCATTTGGTTTTTTGCTTACATTCAAAAAACCGAAGGATACGGTGTTTTATTTAAAAGAAGGATGCGTTTCCACAGCACTTAGCTGGATTATGCTCAGTATTTTCGGATGTATACCATTTGTGCTTACAAAGGAAATACCGTCATTTACCAATGCTCTTTTTGAGACAATATCCGGATTCACCACAACCGGAGCAACCATACTTGACGATGTGGAATCGTTATCCCATACGTCGATGTTCTGGCGAAGCTTTACCCACTGGATAGGTGGTATGGGTGTTCTTGTATTCCTGCTGGCAGTTGTACCGCTTAGCGGCGGCTCTAATGTAAATCTGATGAGGGCAGAAAGCCCGGGACCGAGTTTTGGAAAGCTTGTTCCTAAGCTGAAAACAACAGCCAGACTTTTATACCTTATATATTTCGGACTTACTATTATACAGATTATATTGCTTATCTGCGGAAGAATGCCTGTATTTGATGCCATAACTACGAGTTTCGGTACTGCAGGTACCGGTGGATTCGGTATCAAAAATGACAGTATAGCGGGATATTCACTTTATATAAAATGGGTTGTTACAATCTTTATGATACTCTTCGGGGTTAATTTTAACGCATATTATCTTATACTTTATAAGAAATTCAAAAGTGCATTTGCTATGGAGGAGGTAAAGGCCTATCTTATAATAATTATTGTTTCCGTTGTATGTATCTTTTTTAACATACTTAAGATGTCAACAAGTGCCGTAAATGCCATTACGGATTCAGCATTCCAGGTTGCTTCAATTATTACAACTACAGGTTTTTCTACCACTGATTTTAATCTGTGGCCTGAGGCATCCAAAACCATACTTATCATATTAATGTTTATCGGTGCCTGTGCGGGAAGTACGGGTGGAGGTATTAAAGTATCAAGATTAGTTATTCTTATTAAGTCATTGGGAAAGGAAACTGATTCATATATCCATCCTAAAATAATTAAGAAGATTAAAATGGATGGGAAACCCGTAGAACACGAGGTTGTGCGTTCTGTTAATGTATATTTTCTGACATTTATAATTATTTTTACGGTTTCAGTTTTACTTGTTTCACTGGAAAATAAGGATTTTACAACCAATTTTACAGCGGTTGCGGCTACAATCAATAATGTAGGACCGGGACTTTCAAAAGTCGGACCCATCTGCAATTTCGGAGGCTTTTCCGCACTAAGCAAATACGTTATGATGTTCGATATGCTGGCGGGAAGACTGGAACTTTTTCCACTGCTGATATTATTCCATCCTGCAATCATAAGAGAAATATTCAGTGGAAAAAGAAAAAGCAGGGTATAGCATAAATTATTTTTAAAAACCTGCCGATATATTACTAGAAATAATTATAAATAAATTTTAAAAATCCTCTTTTATTATTTTGATTAATTGTTTATAATACTATAGAATATGTTTTTTATTACATTCTATTCTATAGAAAAAAGCGAAAGGGGATCTACAATGATCAGTACAGATATTGGAATCGATTTAGGTACAGCCAGCATCCTTGTTTATATTAAGGGCAAAGGTGTTGTTTTAAAGGAGCCGTCAGTGGTTGCTTTTGATAGAGATACGAATAAAATTAAGGCAATCGGAGAAGAAGCAAGACTTATGCTTGGAAGAACTCCGGGCAATATTGTTGCCGTAAGACCTTTGAGACAGGGTGTTATTTCGGATTATACGGTAACAGAGAAGATGCTTAAGTATTTTATACAGAAAGCACTCGGTAAGAAAATTCTTAAAAAACCCCGTATAAGTGTGTGTGTTCCCAGCGGAGTTACCGAGGTTGAGAAGAAAGCAGTAGAAGATGCGACTTATCAGGCAGGTGCAAGAGAGGTTGCAATTATTGAAGAACCGATAGCAGCAGCAATCGGTGCAGGCATAGATATATCAAGACCATGTGGTAACATGATAGTTGATATTGGCGGCGGTACAACGGATATTGCGGTTATTTCACTTGGAGGAACCGTAGTAAGTACCTCAATTAAAATCGCCGGAGATGATTTTGATGAAGCAATTATAAGATATATGCGTAAGAAGCATAATCTTCTTATCGGTGAAAGAACTGCTGAGGATATTAAGATTAAGATAGGAAGTGCTTATCCTAGTGCTGAAGCAGTGTCTATGGATATCAGAGGACGTAATCTTGTGACAGGTCTTCCTAAGACAGTTACGGTTACATCTACAGAAACGGAAGAAGCACTTAAGGAAGCTACAGCACAGATAGTTGAAGCTATCCATAGTGTTCTTGAAAAAACACCGCCTGAACTGGCAGCAGATATAGCTGACAGAGGAATAGTCCTCACAGGTGGCGGAAGCCTTTTACAGGGACTTGAGGAACTCATTGAAGAGAAGACAGGTATCAATACAATGACAGCGGAAGATCCTATGACCGCAGTTGCTATAGGTACCGGAAAATTTATTGAATTCCTTGCCGGTGAAAGATAAAAATAAATTATAAGGAGTTTTGCAGAATATGGTAAGAGCGTTATACACAGGTGCCACGGGCATGGTTAATGAGATGAAAAGACTTGATGTGGTCAGCAATAATTTAGCTAACTCTGCAACAACAGCTTATAAGAAGGAAGGCGCAACATCGCAGGCATTTAAGGATATGTTAGCTATCAAGATTAATGATGAGACAGACAGCTACATTGACAGACCTATCGGATATATGAGCCTTGGAGTAAAGATTGGTGAGACATATACCGACTATTCAACAGGCAATTTAAGAGAGACAGGCAATACCTACGATCTGGCATTAAGCGGGAATGGATTCTTTGCGATTTCATACGCTGATAAGAACGGAACTGAATCTGTAAGATATACAAGGGACGGTAGTTTTACCGTTAACTCTGAAGGGATTCTTATGACCAAGGATGGCGATTTCGTTTTAGGGGATGATGGTGGTCTTATTACAATTCCTGTCGGAACGGAAGTTTCGATTAACGAATCGGGAATAATTGAAGCAGATGGCGAAGAAGTAGCCAGACTTCAGATTACCGATTTTGAAGACTATGATTATCTGAAAAAATTTGGCGAGAATATGTATACAGCCATCGATGGCGCAACAACTAAAGCTGCACAGGGCAAAGTGTATCAGGGATACCTTGAAAGCTCTAATGTTAATGTGGTTTCCGAAATGGTTAATATGATTACCATTGCAAGGGACTACGAGAGCAGCCAGAAAGTTATACAGTCCATCGATTCAACCCTTGAAAGAGCTGTTAATCTGGGACAGTTATAAGGAGGTAAAGATAGCTTATGATGAGAGCACTTTATACTGCAGCATCAGGAATGATTGCACAGCAGACTAATGTAGATGTAATTTCCAATAATCTTGCTAACGTTAATTCCACAGGATACAAGGCATCTACAGCAGAATTTAAATCGTTATTGTATCAGACATTACAGAGCCGTTCCACAAGCGCTAACGGTGATGATAAACCTATTCCTGCACAGGTGGGAACAGGAGCAAGAACAGCAGCAATAACAACACATTTCAGCCAGGGTTCACTTATTGATTCCACAAGTACATTTGCCTTTGGACTTGAGGGCGACGGACTTTTCGGACTTATGAATCCGGATGGAGAGATAGTATATACAAGAAACGGCGATTTTACAGTCGGAAAGACCAATGACGATGGTTTTATGATATGTTCGTCAGATGGATATCCTGTTGTGGATTCAGATGGTAATCCGATACAGTTCTCTGGCGAATATGATGTTTCCAACCTTGTTATTACATCAGATGGTTCGTTTTATTACAGGGTTATTGAAGAACAGCCTGATGAAAATGGCAATATGCACAAGACCGAACGTCTTGATGACCTTGAGACCAGAATGGGTGTGTTCCAGTTTACCAACCCATCAGGACTTGACAGCATAGGAAGTTCTCTTTATAAAGAGACCGAGGCTTCAGGTATTGCAATGGAGGAAGGAACTTACACAGAGCTTAAGAGAACCAAGGTATGTCAGGGAAGACTTGAGGCATCCAATGTACAGGTTGCAGATGAGATGGTTAATCTCATTGTGGCACAGAGGGCTTACGAAATGAATTCAAAAGCAATACAGGCAGCAGATGACATGTTAGGACAGGCTAACCAGCTTAAGAGGTAATGAGATATGAGTGATATTACAGGCTTGACAGGGTACACACAGGCCACATCCTATGATACATATAACAAATCCATTTCAGAACTAAAGAATAATCTTAATAATACTGATTATTCCAATGCCAGTGATGAGGAGCTGATGGAGGCTTGTAAGACTTTTGAAAGCTATTTCATAGAACAGGCATTTAAAGGAATGGAAAAGATGATTCCAAAGTCCGAAGATTCAATACTTTCCAATGATTATGTTGAGATGTTTAAAGATACTTTGTATCAGGAATATGCGGACTCTGCCACAGAACGCGGTGATGGCATCGGAATAGCAAAGATGCTTTACGAACAGATGAAAAGAAATTATAATAATGATTAATATAACAAAGACCATAGGATTTCCTGTGGTCTTTTTGGCTAAGGAATAAGATAGACAGATGGAAGAACTTAAGGGTTATGTTGAAAAAATAATATATACCAATGAGGAGAACGGTCATACGATACTGGAAGTGGAACTTTCCAATGATGAAGTGAAAAGACTTAAGGATAATTGTGAAGAATATGCCGATGAGATATATAATTCCATGGTCTGTGTGGGAATACTTAATCTTGTCCACACCGGCTCATATGTAGTTTTCAAGGGAGATTTTTCTCTTCATCCAAGTTACGGAGTCCAGTTTAAGGCGGTCTCATTTGAAGAAACGGAAGCAGAAGATGAGGTGTCTATAGAGAGGTATCTGGCTTCCGGTGCAATTAAAGGAATAGGCGCCGGACTTGCAGCAAGGATTGTTAAAAAATTCAAGATGGATACTTTCAGGATTATGGAAGAGGAACCGGAAAGGCTTTCAGAAGTAAAGGGAATAAGTGATAGAATTGCAATGGAAATTGCCGACCAGGTAGTTGAGAAAAGGGATATGCGTAAGGCTATGATATATCTCTCAGGTGTGGGCATAGGAATGAATCTCGCCGTAAAAATATACAAAACCTACGGTAATGATATGTATAAGATTCTCAAGGAAAACCCTTATAAAATAGCGGATGATATTGATGGGGTAGGCTTTAAAATAGCGGATGATATTGCTAAAGACTTAGGAATGGAGCCTGACTCACCCTACAGAATCAAAAGCGGGATCCTGTATACTCTGTCACAGGCTGTAGCAGCGGGACATGCCTATCTTCCACTTAATCTTTTGATGGAGAGAACAAAGAACATCCTACAGGCAGAGATAGAAGAGGACGAAGACCTCATAATGGATCTTATAATTGCCAAAAAGATAGTTGTTAAAAAAGTAAATGATGAAAGCGTTGTATATCCTTCCTCAATGTATAATACGGAAGTGTCGGTAGCAGCAGCGCTTACGGACCTTAACCGTAAATATCCTGTTGATGAGAAGACAATAGAAAAAATACTGTCCTCTATCGAATACCGTGAAAAAATCGAGCTTGATGATTACCAGAGAGAAGCCGTAAAAGAAGCAGCGGAATCGGGACTATTGATTATTACCGGTGGACCGGGAACAGGTAAGACCACAACGATTAATACCATTATCAAGTATTTTGAAGAAAAAGGCAGCGAAATTCTTCTTGCAGCACCTACCGGCAGGGCAGCTAAGAGAATGACGGAGGCAACAGGACATGAAGCAAAGACTATTCACAGGTTGTTAGAACTTTCCGGAATGCCGTCAGATGAAAGCACAGGCGTTAATTTTGAACGTAATGAAGATAATCCGTTAGAAGCGGATGTGGTTATAATAGATGAAATGTCGATGGTAGACATTTTTCTTATGAACAGCCTTCTAAAAGCTGTGGTCAAACCAACAAGACTTATTCTTGTGGGGGATGCCGACCAGCTTCCGTCCGTAGGACCGGGAGCGGTGTTAAAAGATATAATTAAGGCTGATGTATTTAACGTGGTAAGGCTTGTTAAGATTTTCAGACAGGAAGAGGCGGGCGATATTGTCATTAATGCCCATAAAATTAATCAGGGAATACCTGTGGCAGTAAGCACAAGAAGCAAAGATTTTCCTTTTATCACAAGAAAAGATGCACAATCTGTTATCAATGCCATGATTACCCTTGTAAAAGACAAACTTCCTGCATACACGGATTGCAAAACAGAAGAAGTTCAGGTCCTGACCCCTACAAGAAAAGGAAGGCTTGGTGCTGTTAATCTTAATACGGTATTGCAGCAATACCTTAATCCTGCGTCAGACGGTAAAGTCGAAAAAGAAATCTCCGGTGTGATTTACCGTGAAGGCGATAAGGTGATGCAGATAAAAAATAACTACAAAATAGGCTGGGAGATTCGTGGATATCACGGAATACCTGTGGAAACGGGACTGGGCGTTTTTAACGGGGATATGGGTATCATTGATAATATTAATCTTTACCTTAATAAGATGACAGTGCGTTTTGATGATAACAAATATGTAGAGTATTCCTTTAAAGAGACGGACGAGATAGAGCATGCCTACGCTGTAACGGTACATAAATCACAGGGAAGCGAATATCCCGCTGTGGTTATGCCGGTGCTTGACGGACCAAGGCTTTTAATGAACCGTAATATTTTGTACACAGCAGTGACAAGGGCCAAGAAGTGTATATGTATTGTAGGAGATGAAAATGTATTTTATAATATGATTGAAAATGTTAATGAACAGAAAAGATTTACAACTCTGGATGTAAGAATTAAGGAGGCGTTCACATAGAAATATTAAAAAAGATAAACAGCATTCTTTTTCCGGACAGGTGCCCTGTGTGCGGCAATATACTTTTTGACGGAAATAGCATTGTAACACCGGATATATGTCCAGGGTGCCGCAGCAAAATCACATATATAAAGCAGCCGGTATGCTATAGGTGCGGAAAACAGCTTGAGGATGATGAACAGGAATATTGTCATGACTGTGTGGTTAAACAGCATAATTTTAAACGAGGAGTGGCGGCTTTTTCTTATTCACAAGGAATGAAAAAGTCCATGTATGCTTTTAAATACAACAACAGAAGGGAATATGCGAAGTATTATGCCTCCGTAATAGCGAAGGAATTTAAAGATGTAATCTTTTCATGGAATTGTGAGGTACTCGTGCCTGTGTCGCTGCACCGCAGTAAATTAATAAAGCGGGGCTATAATCAGGCTGAGATTTTAGCAAAAAGACTTAGTGAACAGCTTTTGATACCAATGGATAACAAAATTCTTATCCGTACAAGGAATACGGCACCTTTAAAAGAACTTAATGAAAAAGAAAGGATAACAAATTTAAAAAGTGCTTTTCAAACTGATGAAATTAAACTAAAATATAAAAGAATAATACTTGTGGATGATATCTATACCACAGGTTCAACAATTGATGAATGTGCATGGACCCTGCTAAGAAATGGAGCTGAGGAAGTATATTTTATAACGGCATGTATCGGCAGGGGCTTTTGATACGATTGGAGGAATTACAATGGATGTAAAGAATTGCAGAGGATGTGGAAGATTATTTAATTACATAGGAGGAGGATATTTTTTGTGTCCTGCCTGTATGGAAGCATTGGATAAGAAATTCCAGGTGGTTAAGAAATATATACAGGATAATCCTAAAGCCACAATGACAGAGATTTCACAGGATAATGATGTTTCAATCAACCAGATTGAGAGATGGATTAGAGAGGAAAGACTTACATTTGCAGATGATTCTCCTATAGGAATCGAATGTGAAGGCTGTGGGGCAATGATTAAATCAGGAAGATACTGTCAGGCGTGCAAGGATAAATTACAGAAGACTCTGAGTGATGCTTATAAGACGGACAGAACGGAACCGGTCAGAAAGAACCTGAGGGATGGCAATAGAATGAGGTATCTTGACCAATAAATACAGACAGAAGATGTGAAATATAATGATTGATAGCAGAAGTTTGCAGATTGCTATACTTTTATGGGGCAGCGTGCTGGAAGCTACGGCGTCTGTCTGCATGTTTTTTAACAGGAATTATGAGAAGAACAAAAGAAAATGGATGATATGCATGCAGTCATCGACGGCTATATTTCTTGCGGCAGATTCAGTTGCATTAGTATGCAGTGGAATGGCAGGAACCGCCGGTTATGTTATTGTTAAAATAAGCAATTTGATAGTATACATGTGTGTTATTGCTGTATTACTGTTCTTCCATGAGTACCTTTTTGAATACCTGAAGGACAGAAAAACTGTTAATTATGATATACGCAGAAAGATTGTATATGCCCTTTGTATAGCGGAATTTATATTAGTGATTGTGTCACAGTTTACGGATTTATATTATTATGTAGACAGCCGTAATTTTTATAATAGAGGCAGTATGTACTGGCTTTCGACCTTAATACCCGCAGTTGGTATGCTTATTGATTTTTTCGTAATCATACAGTACAGGAAAATGATCGGGCCAAGGTTGTCCCTTGCCATGTGTTCATATATACTGATGCCTCTTGTCGCAGCACTTGTACAGTTATTTTTCCATAGAGTGCACTATGTGGATTTTTCAATCGGGGCGGCTATGTTCTTCATGCTGTTTGCATCGATTGAAGAGCAGAACATCAAAATGCGTAGACTTTTAGAAGAAAATATAAAGACAGAGGAACAGCTTGAGATATCCACAACTCTCAATAGGTGTATATCGGAACTTGTGGAAATAGGCGATATCCATGAATCCATATATAATCTGCTTGAGATTGTGAATGGTTATTTTAACGGAGACAGAAGTTATACATTTGATATTGATTACGATAAAAATGTGATTAATAATACGGATGAATATTTTGTAGAGGGAATAACTTCCCAGATTGACAACCTGCAGAATATACCAATCAGCGTGATTTCGGAATGGATGGTTAATTTTAAACAGAACAAACCATATTACGTTTCTAGTCTTAATCAGGAAAAAGGAACAGAATCCTATGATGTTCTTGACGCACAGGATATAGACAGGCTTCTTGCTGTGCCACTTATCAAGGATGATGTGGTTATTGGATTCCTTGGGGTTGATAATCCGAGAAAACATTGTGACGATGCTACTTTGTTATCATCAATCCAGTATTTTATTACGGAAACGGTATATATGAAAAAACAGCAGGAGAATCTTGAATACCTGAGTTACCGGGATGTACTCACCGGAATGTATAACCGTAACAAATATATGGATGTGCTTGATGAATATAAGGAAAGAAAAATCAATGATGCGGGTGTGGCTTTTTTTGATCTGAATGGGCTTAAGGTGATTAATGATAAGAAAGGCCACAAGGCAGGAGATACATATATTTGTCTTGCAGCAGGGACCTTTATTAAGAAATTTCCGGAAAATGCTTACCGCATAGGCGGTGACGAATTTGTCATCATTATGCCTGATGTAAATGAAGCTGTATTTGAGCGTGAAGTGAATAAACTTCATGAAGAAATGCAGAAAAAAGGAGTAAGCATTTCAATGGGATATTTGTGGAGAAAATCGGTTGACGATGTGGTTGATATGCTGAATGAAGCTGATAGACTTATGTACGAAGCTAAAAAACTTTATTATCAAAGTAATAAAGCATGATATATGGACAGATGCCGTATGTGGGCATCTGTCTATTTTTTTAAAAAAAGGGTTAGGATTTTTCGATAATATCCGATAAATAGTATAGAACCCATATCTGAGGGTTAATAATCTGTTCACGGAAGGAGAGAGGATTATGAGAATTGACGCTTACAACCAGATTAGTCAGATATACCAGACAACAGAAAGACGTACTGTTGGAAAGAAAAATTCTGTATATGGAAGCGACAAGGTAGAGATTTCACAGTTTGGAAAGGATTACCGGACTGCGAAGCAGGCAGTAGCAGATGCACCGGATGTAAGAGCTGATAAAGTGGCAGACATAAAGGCAAAGATTGACAGTGGCAGCTATGAAGTAAGCAGTGAGGATTTCGCTGCAAAACTCGCAGAAAAATACGGAACAACATTATTTTAATTAACAGGAGAAGGAACAAGTGGCAAGCTTAATTGACAACCTGATTACAACATTGAATACAGAGAATGATGAATATGCAGCACTTCTTGATTTATCTATGGAGAAGACAGGTATAATCGTAAAAGGTGATGTTGATGCTCTTAATAATATTGTAGAGCGTGAACAGGAAGTCATTGAGCGGATAACTGTTCTTGAAAAAAAACGTGAAGAATGTACTAAGGACATTGCAACCGTTCTTAATAAGGACTACCGCAGACTTACACTTCCTTTACTGATTGAATATCTTAAAGGACAGGAGAGGGAAGTAAGACTTCTTTCAGAAGTACACGGCAGGCTTAAGAGCACAATATCTCAGATGGTACAGATAAATGAACAGAATAAGGTTCTGTTACAGGAATCTCTTGATATGGTAGAGTTCGAGATGAACATTTTAAGAGGAATGAAACAGGCACCTTCAACTGCCAATTATTCAGGCAGTGAGTATGCGGACAATAATTACGGAGCAATGGGCTCCTTTGATGCAAAACAGTAACAGTTGACGGAGGAATATGATATGGGTATGGCAGGCTTATATGTTGGTTTATCCGGGCTGCAGACAAGCAGCAACTCGCTTAATACAACAGCCAACAACCTTGCAAATGTTAATACAAGCGGATATGTCAGACAACAGGTAGTAAACGGAGACAAATCATATAATTTCGTAGGAACTACTGCTGCAACAACTACAGGGCAGAAAGGTCTTGGTGTTTCTATTGCCAAGATTAATCATGTCAGGGATATGTTTCTTGACGCCGCATATCGTAAGGAATATGGCAGACAGGGCTTTTATGATAAATTATACGATTCGGTTCTTGAGATAGAGACACAGATGGGCGAGACCGATTATATTACGGGAATCGGATTTCAGAAGAATATAAGTGATTTTCTTCAATCAATTAATGAAGTAGCTAAGACACCGGGCGATAATACCGCCAGATCGGCACTTGTACAGAGTGCGGTACAGTTTATTGACAGTGCACAGACTATTTACAAGGGTCTGGTAAATTACCAGAGCAACCTTAATGCAGAAATTAAGACAACAGTCAGCAGAATTAATGAGATAGGCAGTCAGTTAGTAACTTTAAACAGAAATATATCAAAGATTGAGACCGGCGGTTATGAGACAGCTTCTAATTTAAGAGACCAGAGAGATATGCTGCTTGATGAACTAAGTTCTTACTGCAAAATAACATATAACGAAGGTGATAATGGCTCGGTTGAAGTATATATAGAGGGCAATAAATTTGCAGATGAAATGTCATATAACAGTCTTCAATGCAAGGCATTTCAGGGAACAGACCTTGTGGACATAGTATGGCCGGCATTTAATGAGGAATCCTTATATTCCTATAGTGAAGTTATTGCGACATCCAAAAATACCGATATTGGTGGACTGAAAGGATTATTCATTGCAAGAGGTGCATCAACACCTACATATGAACATGCAGATATGAAAGAACCTGTTCCGGACGATTACATTACGGCACAGTATCCTGATGGAACTGGTAATCCTGAGTATCTTAGACGTAAGAATGAATATGATTTGTATACACAGTCCGTTGATACTTCAGCACTTGTGAATACAATTGCTAATTTTGACAAACTGATAAGTTCAATGGTACAGGAAATTAATAATGTTTTCTGCCCGGAAAAGGTCATTACCATTGGCGGAAAAGAATATACGGTTCTTGATACAGATAAGGCACCTACAACAACGGATGGTGAATACGGAATAGAACTTTTTACAAGGGATTTCTGTGACCGGTATACAGTGACTAATATTAATGGTACAGATTACTATGTAAGAAATAATATCAATACATTCGGCAACAATTCTGCTTATACAATTATGAACATATCCGTCAATAAGGATATAGTCCAGGATTATTCAAAGATACCGTTAAGCGGAAACGGCGGAGATGCTTATAATACGGCGAAAGAACTGGTTGATGTTTTTTCAAAGAAGATAATGCGGTACAATGACAGTTTTGACGGAATGACCTTTGAGGAATTTTATGAAAGTATGATAAATGACGTTGCTAACACCGGCAAGATTTACAACAGCATGAGTACTAATGAAACAACTCTTGCAAGCCAGTTAGATAACCAGAGACAGCAGGTTATGGGTGTTGCATCTGATGAGGAGCTTTCAAATATGATAAAGTTCCAGCAGGCATACAATGCATCTTCAAGATTTATTAATGTAATAGATGATATGATACAAACTTTAATTAACAATTTAGGAGTCAGGTGATTAAATGGCTAATACTTTTTTTGGACTTACAATAGGTTCATCGGGACTTTTTGCAAGCAATGCGGCAATCAATACAACTGCACATAATATATCAAATATTAATACCAAAGGATATACCAAACAGGTTTCCAACCAGCAGGCAGCGGAGTCTATCAGGGTGTATCAGAGCTATGGAACGGTAGGAACAGGAACTGCCGTAATCTCAATCGACCAGTTGAGAAGCTCATATTATGATACAAAATATCGCCATGCAAATACTAATTGCGGCCAGTATAATTCTTTACAAAATTACACAACGCTTGTTGAAGATTATCTTGATGAATTTAATCTCAATGGATTTACAAAAGAATACCAGAATCTTTTTTCGGCAATCAATGACCTCCAGAGAGACCCTACAAGTGCGGTAGGGAGAAACCAGTTTTTGAATTATGCACAGAGTATTTGCGATTATTTTAACACTCTGTCCACTAATTTTTCCATTGTACAAAGACAGGCTAATGATGAAGTTAAGACAACAGTTAATTCCATAAATACTATTTCGGAACAGATAGTGTCTCTTAATAAGCAGATTAATGTTATTGAAATTAATGGCGGTCATGCTAATGATCTGAGAGACCAGAGGGCGCTGCTTGTTGATGAACTTTCAGGATATATTAATACAACCGTATCCGAAAAAGAAATAGGAAACGGTGCAACGGAATTTAAAGTATATGTCAACGGGCAGGAACTCGTTGATATGTATAACTGCAACAAACTTCTGCTTGAAACCAGAGAGACAGGAAAAAGAAGGAATGCCAGTGACTTAGACGGCCTTTATGATATTACCTGGAACAACGGACTTGGATTTAATATGTACAGCAGTTCACTTACAGGCTCATTGAAAGCAGCAATAGATGTAAGAGATGGCTGTAATGAAGCATACGAAGTCCTTGGCATGGCAGACAAAGACGGCAATTACCTAAAAGATGCGGACGGCAAAATAATAAATGTGCAGGACATTACAGAAGCAGAATACAATGGTTATGTTGCAGCAGGCTATTCTAAGAAGATGGTTACAGTCGGCGAGACAAGATTTAATTCTTCTTATAAAGGTATTCCTTATTATCAGGAAGAGATTAATAAATTCATCCAGAAGATTTCGGATGTATTCAATGAGACAATTTCGGGCGGAAATAAGAGAGTAACAGATAAACCGGTAGAAGATTTGTTCGTGTCCAGGTACGGGGATTCTTACATTACCGCAGGAAATGTTACAATTAATCAGGAGATTCTTAATGATGTCAGTAAACTTCCATATTCTTATGACTCTACCAAAGGTTCAGCCAATGTGGATATGGTTGAAGAACTTTTAGCAATTAAGAATAAAATAGTAATAAATAACGGAACTTTTGAAAGCTTCCTTAATTCAATTGTATCTGTATGTTCTATAGATGCAGGAAGAGTTAAGACATTTCAGGCAACATATTCAAATATAAAAGAAACAATAGACAACCAGAGAATGTCAGTCAGCGGTGTGGATGAAGATGAAGAAGGTATTGACCTTGTGAAATTCAAAAACGCATATAATCTTTCATCAAAGGTTATTTCTGTAATGCAGGAAATATATGATAAGCTGATTGAACAGACAGGCGTATAGAAGAGAGGTGCCTTATGCGTATAACCAATACAATGATGATGAACCAGACATTGAGAAATGTTTCAAAATCAAAAAATAACCTGAATACTTCAGAAAATGAACTTGCAACGGAAAAGAAAATTACAAGGCCGTCTGATGACCCTATAGTTGCAATAAGAGCATTATCATTAAGATCAAGCCTTTCCGAGATTAACCAGTACCTGAAACATAACATTCCGGATGCGGAATCATGGCTTGATGTAACACATAGTTCACTTAATAATATGGACGGAATTTTATCTGATATTTTCCAGTATTGTAACCAGGGTTCATCGGACCAGTTTACAACCAACGACAGAAGTGCCATTATAGATGTTTTAAAACAGTACAGAAAGGCAATTTATTCCGAGGCTAATGCAGATTATGCGGGAAGATATTGCTTTACGGGTTATAAGACAGATACATCTTTTACATTCCTTACATCAACGGAATCAGATAAAAAATACGAAATTACAGAGACTTTTAAGGCTGAAGCGGTAACAACTGATAACATCATGAAAAACAGTGTGGATGCAACCAAAGTTACAGGTATTAGTGCTGAAAAATATCCGGAGACAAGAAAAGTATATCGTGTCCGCCTTGCTTATCAGGGCTGTGCAAAAGCACTTGACAGTGGAAATGACTTGAAATTTTCTGTTACGGATGCCAACGGAACCACAGACTATACACCAAATGCAGTATCAAGAAGTGAATTTGAAAAAATGGTATCGGACGGAACTTTTGATAAGGCTACAGACAGCCTTTATTACATATACGATACGGGTGAAGTAGTTATGACGGATGACTTATATACGAAGTTCTCCAACTGTGACGGAATGTCTTTTACATATCAGAAGGACAGTTTCAATGCAGGTGATGTAAGACCCGAAATGTATTTTAACTGTACCGATATTACCAATCCCGGTAATCCGGTGAAATATACTTTTGAAAGTGATGAAAGTATATCTTATACGGTAAATTTCAGCCAGTCTTTACAGGTAAACACACTTGGACGCAATGCCCTGAGTTATGATATAGGACGTGATATTGATGATATGTGCAATGCACTTCAGAGCGTTCTTGATATTGAAAACAAAATTGCAAAGCTGAAAACAATGAAGGAAAGCGGAGCATACAGCGCTGATGAAAATAAGAACATAGATACTATGATAGCGGCATCAGAAAAAGAGTATGATTATGCTCTTGATAACATGAAAAAAACATTTTCAAAAGAAATCACCAACGTTAAGGAATATCAGCAGACAGTGTCCCTTGAACTTGCAGACCTGGGAGCGAGACAGAACCGTCTGACACTTACAAAAGACCGTCTTTCAGAGCAGTATACAACATTTGATGATTTAAAATCCAGAAATGAAGATGTGGACCTTGAAGATGTTGTAATCAAATTTTCGTCGGCACGGACACTTTATCAGGCAGCACTTTCAGCAGCATCGTCCTGTGTTCAGAAATCGCTGTTAGATTATATTTAAGGAGAATGATTATGGAAATTAACTCAAGAATATTTGGAAAAATTGAAATCGACGATAATAAAATAATCACAATACCAAACGGATTACTGGGATTTGAAAAATATACACGATATGTAATAGCTTATGATTCTGATAAAGAATCTAAAAATGGAATCATGTGGCTCCAATGTGTGGATGAACCGGAACTTGCTTTTCCTGTAATGGATCCAATGTTCATCATAAAGGATTATAGACCGGTGGTTGAGGATGAATGGCTTGCACAGATAGGAATATTTGAATCTGATGAAGAATTGTATGTGCTTTCTGTGCTTACGGTACCGTCAGACCTTACCAAAATGACCATTAATCTCAAAGCTCCGATTGTTATAAATATATCAACAAGGCTTGGATGTCAGATTATTGTAAATAATGAGGAATATCCTATACGGTACAGTGTATATGATTGTTTTAATAAAAAATAAAAGGAGGCAGGGACATGTTAGCATTAACCAGAAAAAGCGGAGAATCCATAGTAATTAATAATGACGTGGAAATAACTGTACTGGATATAAAGGGCGACCAGGTAAAGATAGGAATAACCGCACCTAAGTCAGTTCCTGTTTACCGTAAGGAAGTATATATTCAGATACAGGAAGCCAACAAGGCTGCAAGCAATTCTGACGGAATGGAAGCACTTAAAAATTTTTTGAAATAGTCTAAATTATTTATAGAAATAACCGAAATAAATAAAAGAAGCGTTCACGGTTTGCACATGGAGGTGTGATTATGAAATTAAACGGAATTACTAAGACGACAGGTATAGATTATACCACAGATGCAGTCAGAACTGTGCAGGCAGACAGAAGCCAGGCAGTAACAGATTTTGAAACTGACGGATTCAATACCGAAACAGTTAAATCAGGAGTACCTGCAGAAGGTACGGTTAAGCAGGCGGTATCGGACATTAACAAGAAAATCAATTCCAATACTATTGCAGAGTACGGATATGATAACGATACCAACAGAGTTACTATAAAAATAGTTGATAAAACATCGGACAAAGTTATTAAAGAATATCCTGCCGAAGAGACACTTGACATGATTGCCAAGGTATGGGAACTAGCAGGAATGTTTTTAGACGAGAGAGGTTAGGAGGAAGTTTTATGGCAATAAGATTATCAGGTATTGCATCAGGACTTGATACCGATTCAATGGTAAAAGAACTTGTGTCAGCTTATTCAATCAAGAAACAGAAATATGATAAACAGCTCCAGAAACAGGAATGGATAATGAGTAAATGGAGTGACGTTAATAAAAAAGTATACGGATTTTACGCAGGCACATTATCTTCTATGAGATTATCAGGAGAATACGGAGTTAAGACTACATCCATATCAAGATCAGAAGTGGCAGCAATAACAGCATCAAGCTCTGCAGTTGTAGGTTCACAGACTCTCAGCGTAAAACAGCTTGCAGCATCAGGCTACCTTACAGGAGGCAGACTTCAGTTAAACGGTAAGAATCCTGAAACAGGCACCAAACTTTCTGACCTTGGAATATCTGACGGTACCATAGTTGTCAACGGCAATACAGTAAAGTTTACGTCGGATATGACAATCGGAAGCCTTATGGATAAGTTCAAATCAGCAGGTGTCAATGCCAATTACGATAATAATACCGGACGTATTTATTTAAGCTCCACAAAGTCAGGACTTGACGGAGAATTCACTGTTACTGCAGGTGATGATGCAGGACTTGAGGCACTTGCCAAATTAGGACTTATGTCCGTAAAAGATCTTAACGGAAACGAAACATCAGATATGAAGCGGTACAGAAAAATATCTGCCGCTGATTATGACAGTTCTATAGAAGTCAACGAGAAATACGAAGCCAAAAAGATTACTGCGGATTCCTACAGAACAACAGTTGAAAAGGATTTAAAGACAGCCACAGATAACAGAAAGACTCTTGAAGAATCCAATAATAAATTAAAAGAACAGCTGAAAAATCTTTCAAAAGATGATTATGAAAATGAAACAGATTATACAAATGCCGTTACCGAACTTGAGACAAAGATAGCTGACGGGGATAAGAAGCTTGAAGAATATGACAAGACTATTTCCGAGAAGCAGGCACTTCTTGATTCTGATGATGCTCTTAATGCAGAGGTTGACCGAATTAACGGAGAGACTCTCAAGGAACTGCAGGACAATGCAGCTGCCGAAATAGAAATGGCTAAGAAAATAGTTGGTCTTTATGATTCGGGAGCACTTGCAAATTCAAATGATGCAGCAAGGGTAACTGCACAGGATTCGGTTATCGTGCTTAACGGTGCCACATATACGAATAATTCCAACTCGTTTTCAATTAACGGTATAAATATTAACGCTACGAAGACAACAACATCTGTTACACAGGATGCAGCAGGCAATACAGTTGAGACAGATGATCCGGTTGTAATTACTACATCAGTTGATACACAGGGAATGTATGACAAGATTAAGAAAATGTTTTCAGAATTTAATGAGATGATTACATATCTTGATACTCTCTATTATGCAGATTCCGCATCAGGTTATGAACCACTTACATCTGATGAAAAAGAAGCAATGACGGATAAACAGATTGAAGAATGGGAAAACAAGATTAAGACTGCCCTTCTCAGAAAAGATTCCACATTGAGCGGGTTTACATCTGCAATGAAGAATGCACTTATCGGAACCAAAGTTACTATTGACGGAACTGATTATACTTTATCATCATTCGGTATCGGAACCCAGAGTTATTTTACCGCAAAAGATGAGACAAGGAATAATTTCCATATCGATGGTAATAAGGATGATGCGGTTTCCTCATCAAACAGTGATAAACTTATGGCGGCCATTTCATCCGATCCTGATAAGGTAGTTAAATTTTTCACAGAGTTATCAAAGAATCTTTACAATGCTATAAATGATAAAATGGCAAGCACGGATCTGAGCAGTGCCCTTACAATTTATAATGATAAGGAAATGGCAAGCCAATACAGTGACTATAAGGATAAAGTAAGTACCTGGGAAGAAAAAATTGCTGATTATGAAGAAAAATATTATAAGAAGTTTTCAGCAATGGAGGTGGCACTTTCAAAACTGCAGTCACAGCAAAATTCACTTGCAAATCTTTTTGGAAGTAATTAAAGGCAAAAGAGGAATTGTATATGACAAATGCATCAGGATATGACATGTATCAGAAAAATAAAGTTATGACAGCCTCTCCGGCGGAACTGACCCTTATGCTTTATGAAGGTGCCATTAAATTTATTAATGTTGCCATTATGGGTATAGACCAGAAAAATATTGAGAAAGCACATAACAATATCGTTAAGGCAACAAGAATAATAGAAGAGTTCAGGAATTCCCTGGATTTCAAGTATCCTGTGGCAAAGGACTTTGACGTTGTTTATGAATATATTTTAAGAAGGCTTGTGGAAGCTAACGTTCATAAGGATAAAGAAATTCTTGAAGAGTGCCTTACTCATTTAAGAAGTATGAGAGACACATGGAAAGAGGTAATGCAGACAGGCAGACCAAGTTAAAATAGAAGGGAATTTATATGAGCGAAGCAGTTAATTATTTGCAGGTTTTATCAGAGAGCCTTGATAAAAAAATTGATATATTAAAGCAGCTGGAAGCTCTTACGGCAGCACAGAAAGAAATCATAGATAAGGGAGAGTTTGACGAAGAAGCATTCAATGATAATGTTGACAGTAAAGCTGCCCTTATTGATGAACTTGAAAAGCTGGACACAGGTTTCCAGATATTGTATGACAATATCAAAAACCAGATAGAAGGCAATAAAGACCGATATAAACAGGAAATTGCCGCATTGCAGGTTAAAATTAAAACCATTACGGATTTAAGCCTTGCACTTCAGGTTGCGGAACAGCGTAACAATGTAATTGTACGGAACAGATTTAATTCAATCAGAAAAGACGTATATCAGGCAAAGAAAAACAGGGAAGTTGCAAGTAACTACTACAAGAGCATGAATAATATTTCATCACAGTCATATTTTATGGATAAGAAAAAATGAGAATATTATTTTACCGCTGGAAAGCATATAATCAGTTTGATCTTATACAAAATCTTGAACAAAGAGGACATATTGTAGACGAAATAACGGGCGAGATGGCTAATTACGAAAGTGATGAGCCTTTCGCCCTTAGTTTGCGTGAGCAGTTTGACCGTGCAGAGTATGACCTTGTGATGACTGTCAATTTTTTCCCTCTTATATCCAATGAATGTGAAAAAAGAAGAATACGATATGTGGCATGGTGCTGCGACAGCCCTATTTCAGCTATGTATAATGATGCGGTTTTTAATAAATACAACATAATATTTACATTTGATTTGTGGAACCAGCTTGAATTTAAAGATATGGGAGCACCTGTGTATTACCTGCCGTTGTGTGCGGATACAGTCCGTAATGACAAGATAACAGGAGGTGCGGTTCCTGATGGATACGATTATGACATATCCTTTGTGGGAAGCATGTATAAGAAAAACATGTACGACGAAGTATATGACCATATGACGGATTACCTTAAAGGTTATTTTGATGCGGCATTAAAAATGCAGGTTAATATTAACGAATATATGATAGAAGACATTCTTGACGGTAAAATTCTTGCCGAGATAGAGAGGCATTTTGTGCTTAATAAGTCGGAACATTCTTTCCAGAAGCTTGCACTGACTTTTTCAACAACGGTTCTTTCATTTAAAATAGCAAGACTTGAACGACAGAGTATTATATCAAAATTATCGGAGAATTACAGAACCGATATATTTACAGATGATATGGAACCGGAATTTGGGTTTGCAAAAAAACACGGTACCGTGGACTATTGGAGCCAGGCACCTCTTATATATAACAGAAGTAAAATTAATCTTAATCTTTCTTTAAAAAGCATCAGGACAGGTATCCCATTAAGGGTGTTTGACATATTAAGTTGCGGAGGCTTTTGCATGACCAATAACCAGCCGGAGCTTGGTCTGTATTTTAAAGATGGAATAGACCTTGTTACATTCGATTCCTATGAGGATTTGCAAAAGAAGACAGAATATTATCTCAGCCATGAAGACGAAAGAAAAAACATTGCCCTGAATGGTTACGAAAAAGTTAAAAAACTTCACCAGTACAGTAACAGACTGGACGAAATGAGAAAATATATCCCTGAAATATAAAACAACCGTTACCATGGAACATAGTTTACTACTTAATAAGTAAAGGAGGAGGTGTTCTTTTGGGTAATGGTTATTTTTTTGCAGACATGTGCGAACTTTACGATTATTGCAAAGAAAATGTGATAAAAGAAGCAAAAGCAAAGTTTGGAAAAGAAACTGTAGCAGAGGATATATCCAGTGAGATTTTCTACAAAATCACCGAACATTCCGAATGGTTTTTCAAGCTTGACGGTACAAAACAAAAAGATTATGTGGAAAAAATTAAGGATAAGGTATTTACAAAGTATCAAAAGGAGTGGGAACAAAGCTACAGCATAAAGTTTGACGAAGACCTCCATGGAAAATACTATAATAACAATGACAGAATACTTTTCATGGAGGAAGAATCGGCAAGGAGTAATTTTAACTGCCTGTCGCCCGCGGAGAAAAGAGCGGCAGAAAAACGATATATAGAGAATAAAAGTATCAGCCAGATAGCAAAAGACGAGAATACGACAGAAAATGCCGTGTCAAAAAGGCTGTCACGGGCAAGAAATAAGATAAAGTCAGAAGCCGGCAAATAAAAATACCGCTGTGATTAACAGCGGTATTCAACAGTAACCATTATATATCATTCCTGAATATATTGAGGTTGTATATGTATCTGCAGTCGGTCTCGCAGGGTTTTTGTAACTGATAATTGATTTACTTATATATTCCATTGGATTAATCATTATATCGTTGGCTTTCTTCTGCAGGTCAGATTTAAATCTGCCTAAACTTGAAAGTGTCGTTAAAAGTTCATCATTAGAAGAGGAATGTAAATATTCGTCATCTATTTCTATAAATCCATTTTCATTAATATGTAATCCGTTGGAGTTCAAAGCATCATTATGGGTTGTGGCAATGTATGATAAATCATTTGCCAGACGACGGCTTCCTGAACTTGTGCCACTTCTGGCCAGTTGTGATATCTGATTATAACTGTCCGCAAGTTCGTGGATGCTGTCGATAATGGAATCAAGGTTCTGTTTAAGTCCTATAGTTGCATATTCCCCTTCGTTATTGGCTTTTTTAAGGGTAATCTCGTATTTTTTATCCACTGTAAAAACGTTGGATGATGAAATCTTCTCATTGCCGTTCAGTTCAAAAACCGCATTAGACGGATAATGGGTGGTATTATCAAGCCCGAGGGCGTCAACCACACCTGAAAGAGCCGAGGTATCGTTATCCGTAATCCTGAAAATAACAGGTCTGTCACCTACACCGGTCATATTGGAAGTAACAGACAGTGCCGAACGGCCGCTGCTATTAACAAGAACCTGTGCATTAAGACCTATATTGGACTTATTAATCAGACGTGCAAGCTTATCCTGCACACTGCGGTTGGTGTCTTTATCTGTGACATCAAATTGAAGTTCGTATGTAATGGAGGATATATCAACGTCAAAAGAATAAGTGCCGGTAAAAAGATTTCTGGCATTCTGGCGCAGATAAGCTCCTGTATTAGTCTGGGGTGTGGCTAATTTCCTGACGCCGATTGTAAACTTTGCAGGACTTCCGGCGTGGACGTTCTCACCAATATATTCAACTTCAACATTATCCGGCATATCCGATTCCGCAATGCTTCTGAATGTCATATTGCCGTTGCCGGCATCCGTCAAATCTTCCGTAACATCAAACAATGCCCTTGCGTTCTCTTTAATGTCAATTGCATATCTCTGGGATTCTTCCGATAAATCAATGTCATAAAAAGGATTGGATCTGTTAAGCTTCACAATGCTGTTATAGGTATTACGAAGCTCATTTTTTTTATGAACATTATGCCTGCCGTAGGAAAGATTGCCGTACTGGGACAGGTAGTAGTTATATACATTGCTAATCATAACAGTCACCTCCTTGTCTGTATGATAAAATAACTCTTGCAAAAATCCATTTTTACATGTATATTATAGAACATAAGACAAAAAATGTCATCTTATTTTATAATATTTTTTACATATTTTTTTTTAGAAAAAAAGACTTGACTATGTTAATACAGCTATGATATAGTGAGTAAGCTATGGGAAGTAAAGGCTTTTTTTTTATGCCCAAAAATAATAGATAAACAGCACAATTTGGAGGTGTAAGTCATGCGTGTTAAAATTACATTAGCTTGTACAGAATGCAAACAGCGTAACTATAATATGACAAAGGATAAGAAGACTCATCCTGACAGAATGGAAACAAAGAAATATTGCAGATTCTGTAAGTCACACACAATGCATAAGGAAACAAAATAGTTTTAGTATTGAGAGGTAACTACGATGGGTGATTCTGAAAAGGAAATTCTTAACAACACATCAATTGATGATGTAACTGTTGAAGAATTAACTATGAAAACAGCGAAGACTTCTAAAGGCAGAAAGAAGTCTGAAAAGGTTGGATTCTTTGCTTCAATGAAAGCAGAATTCAAGAAAATCATCTGGCCTAATCGTCAGTCACTTGGAAGACAGACACTTGCAGTATTGGTCTGCACAGTTGTTCTCGGACTTATAATTTTCGGACTTGATTTTGTTATATCAACAGGTTTCGATAAAATATTTGTTAAATAGGAAAAGGTGATTGGATGTCAGAAGAAATATCAGGAGCTAGCTGGTATGTAGTTCATACATATTCAGGCTACGAGAATAAAGTTAAAGCTAACATCGAGAAAACAATCGAAAACAGACACCTTGAAGATCAGATTCTTGAAGTTTCCGTTCCTTTACAGGATGCAGTAGAAATTAAGAATGGTGTTAAGAAACAGGTTCAGAAAAAAATCTTCCCTGGATATGTACTTATTCATATGATTCTGAACGATGACACATGGTATGTTGTAAGAAATACAAGAGGTGTTACAGGGTTTGTAGGTCCGGGATCCAAACCGGTTCCGCTTACAGATGAAGAGATGAACAACCTCGGTATCAGCATTGGCAAGGTTGCGGCTGAATACTCACTGGGTGATACGGTTATGGCAATATCCGGGGTATGGGAAAATACTGTCGGAGAGATCAAGAGTATTAATGACAACAAACAGACTGTTACAATTACAGTAGATATGTTTGGACGTGAGACACCTGTTGAGTTAGGCTTTACAGAAATACGTCATATTTAATGAAAATTCGTAAATGGCAGAACCATTATGACGAATAGATTCCGGGCAACCGGAGTTGGTCGGTTATACGACTTGCGTGGGAGGGTGATTCCCGCAAACACCACATTATTTTAGGAGGTGCCAAAGATGGCAAAGAAAGTAACAGGTTATATCAAATTACAGATTGCTGCCGGCAAAGCTACACCAGCTCCACCAGTTGGTCCAGCACTTGGTCAGCACGGTGTAAACATCGTTGAATTTACAAAGCAGTTCAACGCAAAGACAGCAGATATGGGAGATACAGTCGTCCCTGTTGTAATTACAGTTTATGCAGACAGAAGTTTCAGTTTCATTACAAAGACTCCACCTGCAGCAGTTCTTCTTAAGAAGGCATGTAACATTAAATCAGGTTCAGGCGTACCTAACAAGACAAAGGTTGCTAAGATTTCTAAAGCAGATCTCCAGAAGATCGCTGAATTGAAGATGCCTGACTTAAATGCAGCTTCAGTTGAAGCAGCTATGAGCATGATCGCCGGTACTGCAAGAAGTATGGGTATCACAGTAGAAGAATAATTTAAGCTGCGTCTGATGTCAGACATCAGATAATAGTTGTGGGAGGGCAGACCCCGCAAATACCACCAGGAGGTTTTTTAAAATGAAAAGAGGCAAAAAATACGTTGAAGCGGCTAAATTAGTAGACCGCACAGCAACATACAGCGCTGAAGAAGCCGTAGCATTAGTTAAGAAAGCTTCAACAGCAAAATTTGATGAGACAGTAGAAGCACATATCAGAACAGGTTGTGACGGACGTCATGCTGAGCAGCAGATTCGTGGTGCAGTAGTTCTTCCTCACGGAACAGGTAAGACAGTAAGAGTTCTTGTTTTCGCTAAGGGCGCTAAGGCAACAGAAGCAGAAGCAGCAGGAGCAGATTTCGTAGGCGGCGAAGAACTCATTCCAAAGATCCAGAACGAAGGATGGTTTGACTTCGACGTTGTTGTAGCTACACCTGATATGATGGGTGTTGTTGGTCGTCTCGGTAGAGTACTCGGACCAAAGGGCTTAATGCCAAACCCTAAAGCCGGTACAGTTACTATGGATGTAACAAAAGCAATAGCAGATATCAAAGCCGGTAAGATTGAATACAGACTTGACAAGACTAACATCGTGCATGTTACAGTTGGTAAAGTATCTTTCACAGAAGAGATGCTTGCAGACAACTTCAAGGCTATTATGGATGCAATCGTTAAAGCTAAACCTTCAGCATTAAAAGGACAGTATATTAAGAACATTACTCTTACATCTACAATGGGTCCTGGCGTTAAGGTTGATACAACAAAGTATCTTGCATAAATTTGCTTGACAAAATAATATTCAGATGGTAACATATCATCTGTTGGACTTGTATAAGTCCCTACCGTAGACAGCAGGTGCCGTAAGGCATAAGTCAGTACGCCTGCCGAGGAGAATTTTAAGCACATGACTTTTTAATGTCTCCCGGTCTGCGGGAGGCATTTTTTATATTAATTCTACAAGGAGGAAAATTACTCATGGCAAAGGTTGAGATTAAGAAGCCTATAGTTGATGAAATCATTGAATGCCTTAACGGTGCTAAGTCAGCAGTTCTTGCAGACTACCGTGGACTTACAGTTGAGCAGGATACAGCTCTTCGTAAGAAAATGAGAGAAGCAGGCGTTATATATAAGGTTTATAAGAATACAATGATTAAGCGTGCTGTTGCCGGTACAGAATTTGAAGCACTTGTACCAGACCTTGAAGGTCCTACAGCAATCGCTATTTCTAAGGAAGATGCAACAGCTCCTGCAAGAATCCTTTTCGGATTTGCTAAGACTGCTGATGCATTACAGCTTAAATCAGGTGTTGTTGAAGGAACATATTATGATGAGAAAGGTATCCAGGTAATTGCTACTATCCCATCAAGAGAAGAACTCCTTTCAAAATTCCTTGGAAGTATTCAGTCACCAGTTACAAACTTCGCTCGTGTTATTAAGCAGATTGCTGAAAAGAACGAAGCAGAAGCATAATTATTAAGAAATTAAAAAACAAATTAATGGAGGATATTTAAAATGACAACTCAGGAAATCATTGAAGTTATTAAAGGATTAACAGTATTAGAATTAAACGATCTTGTAAAAGCATGTGAAGAAGAATTCGGCGTATCTGCAGCAGCAGGCGTTGTAGTTGCAGCAGCAGGCGCAGGCGCAGCAGCTGAAGAAGAAAAGACAGAATTTGACGTTGAACTTACAGAAGGTTCTGGTGTTCCAGTAATCAAAGTTGTTCGTGAAATCACAGGTCTTGGACTTAAAGAAGCTAAGGATCTTGTTACAGCAGCTCCTAAGGTTGTTAAAGAAGGCGTTAGCAAAGAAGAAGCTGAAGACATCAAGAAGAAACTTGAAGAAGCAGGCGCTAAAGCTACAATCAAATAATGTAATTTATACTTGTAGACAAAAGAGTGTCACGAAAGTGGCACTCTTTTTTTAATGCCAACGACCGGAGATATTATTAAAAAAGTTGTTGACAGGGATTTACATATATGCTATTATGGACAATGCTTTATTGTGTAGACTTATGCTCAACACATAGGCAAAAGAAAATTATAGAAAGCGCAGGGGTAAACGTCAATGGAAAAAAACAGATTACGTCCTAAGAAATTTGGCAAGAACGTCAGAATGAGTTACTCAAGACAGAAAGAAGTTCTTGATATGCCTAATCTTATTGAAGTTCAGAAGAATTCATATAAGTGGTTCTTAGAGGATGGACTCAAAGAAGTTTTTGAAGATATATCGCCTATTACAGATTACAGTGGTCACCTTAGCCTTGAATTTGTAGACTTTATGTTATGTGAAGACGATAAGAAGTATTCTATTGAAGAATGTAAAGAAAGAGATGCAACATACGCAGCTCCTCTCAAAGTTAAAGTAAGACTTTATAACAAAGAAACAGACGAGATTAAAGAACATGACATTTTCATGGGAGATCTTCCATTAATGACAGCAACAGGAACCTTCGTTATTAATGGTGCAGAGCGAGTAATTGTAAGCCAGTTAGTCCGTTCTCCGGGAATCTATTATGAAATAGGTCATGATAAGATTGGTAAAACATTATATTCATGTACCGTTATACCTAACAGAGGTGCATGGTTAGAGTATGAAACAGACTCCAATGATGTATTTTCCGTGCGTGTAGATAGAACAAGAAAGGTACCTGTTACAGTTCTTATAAGAGCACTTGGTTTCGGAACCAATGCACAGATTCGTGAACTTTTCGGGGATGAACCTAAAATTGAAGCAAGTATAGCAAAAGATCCTTCAGTAACAGAGAAGAGCCCTAATGGCGGTTATGAAGAGGGTCTCTTAGAGTTATACAAAAAAATTCGTCCGGGTGAACCTCTTTCGGTTGATAGTGCAGAGAGCCTTATCAATGCAATGTTCTTTGACCCAAGAAGATACGACCTTGCTAAGGTAGGCCGCTATAAATTTAACAAGAAACTTAATTTCAGAAACAGAATCTGGGGACACAAGCTCGCAGAGGATGTTGTGGATGTTACCACAGGAGAAATTATTGCATCAGCCGGAGATACACTTACAAAGGATTCTGCCCTTGCTATTCAGAATGCGGCAGTACCTTATGTATGGCTTGCTGTTGAAGACAGAAAAGTAAAAGTGCTTTCTAATATGATGGTTGATATTACAAAACATGTAGATATCACAGAGGAAGAGGCTAAGTCTCTTGGTATCCATGAAGCAGTATACTATCCTGTATTAAAGACAATCCTTGAAGAAAATACATCACTTGATGATATCAAGGAAGCTATTAAGAAGAACGCAAGTGATCTTGTACCAAAGCATATTACCGTTGATGATATTATTGCTTCTATTAATTACAATATACATCTTGAATATGGCGTTGGAACAAAGGATGATATCGATCATCTTGGAAACAGACGTATCAGAGCTGTAGGTGAATTGTTACAGAACCAGTACAGAATCGGTCTTTCAAGAATGGAAAGAGTTGTTAGGGAAAGAATGACAACTCAGGACGTTGAAGGAGCATCACCACAGACTTTAATTAATATCAAGCCTGTAACAGCTGCAGTTAAGGAATTTTTTGGAAGTTCGCAGTTGTCACAGTTTATGGATCAGAATAACCCTCTTAGTGAAATTACACATAAGAGACGTCTTTCAGCACTCGGACCTGGCGGACTTTCAAGAGATCGTGCCGGATTTGAGGTTCGAGATGTTCATTATACACATTATGGCAGAATGTGCCCTATTGAGACACCTGAAGGACCTAACATTGGTCTTATCAACTCACTTGCTACATACGCAAGAATTAATGAGTACGGATTTGTAGAAGCCCCATACCGTGTTGTAGATAAGACAGATCCTAAGAACCCAAGAGTAACAGAGGAAGTAAGATACCTTACTGCCGATGAAGAAGATAATTATTATGTAGCACAGGCTAATGCAGAACTTGACGAGAACGGATATTTCGTTAAGAACAGCGTATCAGGCCGTTACAGAGAGGAAACCTCAGAATTTGAAAAGAGCAAGATAGACCTTATGGACGTATCTCCTAAGATGGTATTCTCAGTTGCTACTTCAATGATTCCTTTCCTCCAGAACGACGATGCTAACCGAGCACTTATGGGATCTAACATGCAGCGTCAGGCAGTACCTCTTCTTACAACTGATTCAGCAGTAGTAGGAACCGGTATGGAATATAAGACAGCCGTTGACTCAGGTGCCTGTGTAGTAGCGGAAAAAGGCGGTCTTGTTGACAGAGCCACATCAACAGAAATTGTTATTCTTGAGGATGACGGAAACAGACATTCATACCAGCTCACCAAATTCGCAAGAAGTAACCAGAGCAACTGTTATAACCAGAAGCCAATCGTTACAAAGGGAGACAGAGTTGAAGCAGGCGATGTAATTGCGGACGGTCCATCAACTTCTAATGGTGAAATCGCATTAGGTAAGAACCCTCTCATCGGATTCATGACATGGGAAGGTTACAACTACGAGGATGCTGTTTTATTAAGTGAAAGACTTGTAAGAGATGATGTTTATACATCAGTTCATATAGAAGAATACGAAGCAGAAGCAAGAGATACCAAGCTTGGACCTGAAGAGATAACAAGAGAAGTTCCGGGCGTTGGTGAAGATGCACTTAAAGACCTTGATGAAAGAGGTATTATAAGAATTGGTGCAGAAGTCCGTGCCGGAGATATTCTTGTAGGTAAAGTTACACCTAAGGGTGAGACAGAGCTTACAGCTGAAGAGAGACTTTTGAGAGCCATTTTTGGTGAGAAAGCAAGAGAGGTAAGAGATACTTCACTCAGAGTTCCTCACGGAGAGTACGGTGTTATAGTTGATGCTAAGGTATTTACAAGAGAGAACGGGGATGACCTCAATCCGGGCGTTAATCAGTCGGTTCGTATCTACATCGCACAGAAGAGAAAAATTTCTGTAGGTGATAAGATGGCCGGACGTCATGGTAACAAGGGTGTCGTTTCAAGAATTTTACCTGTAGAAGATATGCCATATCTTCCAAATGGACGACCTCTTGACATCGTTCTTAATCCTCTTGGTGTACCATCACGTATGAATATCGGTCAGGTTCTTGAGATTCACTTAAGCCTTGCAGCGAGAGCACTCGGATTTAAGATATCAACACCTGTATTTGACGGTGCTAACGAAAAAGATATTATGGATACACTTGATCTTGCCAACGATTATGTAAATCTTGAATGGGATGAATTCAAAGAAAAATGGGACGGCAAGATAAATGAAGAACTTATGGAATATCTTGGTGAACACCTTGACCATAGAGCAGAATGGAAAGGCGTTCCTATTTCAAGAGATGGTAAAGTAAGATTGAGAGATGGTAGAACAGGAGAATATTTTGACAGCCCTGTTACAATCGGACACATGCATTACCTTAAACTTCATCATCTTGTTGATGATAAGATTCATGCACGTTCGACCGGTCCTTACTCACTTGTTACACAGCAGCCACTTGGTGGTAAAGCACAATTTGGTGGACAGCGTTTCGGTGAAATGGAAGTTTGGGCTCTTGAAGCATATGGTGCTTCATATACGCTTCAGGAAATCCTTACAGTTAAGTCAGATGACGTTGTAGGACGTGTTAAGACATACGAAGCAATTATCAAAGGTGATAATATTCCTGAACCGGGTATTCCTGAATCCTTCAAGGTACTTCTTGAAGAATTAAGATCACTTGCACTTGATGTTAAGGTTCTTGATGAGAACGGCGAAGAAGTTGATATTAAAGAAAATATCGGCTACGCAGAATCTGATACTTCACATGAAGACCTTATGAGTGATAATAAAGCATATGGATATGAAGAAGCATTCGGTGACTTCGGATATCAGAAACAGGAATTCGTTGACGGAGAACTTTCTGATGTTGAAGAAGACACATCAGATATAGCAGATTTCGATGATTCAGCATTCGACAGTGAAGAATAGAAGGGAGATTAGTTATGCCAGAAAATACTAATAACGAAACATATCAGCCGATAACATTCGATTCAATTAAGATTGGTCTTGCATCCCCTGAAAAAATTCTGGAGTGGTCTCACGGAGAGGTTATTAAGCCGGAAACAATCAACTACAGAACATTAAAACCTGAAAGGGACGGACTGTTCTGTGAGAAGATATTTGGACCAAGTAAAGACTGGGAATGTTACTGCGGTAAGTACAAAAAAATCAGATATAAAGGAATTGTCTGTGACCGTTGTGGCGTAGAAGTTACAAAGGCAAGCGTTCGTAGAGAGCGTATGGGACATATAAGCCTTGCAGCTCCTGTATCACATATATGGTATTTTAAAGGAATACCAAGCCGTATGGGACTTATTCTTGACCTTTCACCAAGAGTACTTGAAAAAGTATTATATTTTGCATCATATATAGTTCTTGATGCAGGTGATACGGACTTATCTTTTAAACAGATATTGTCAGAGCAGGAATATGCGGTAGCATACGAAAAATGGGGTTCTGCATTCAGAGTAGGTATGGGTGCGGAATCAATTAAGGAATTACTCCACAATATCGACCTTGATAAAGATTCAGCTGAATTAAAAGCTGAACTGAAAGATGCTTCAGGACAGAAAAAAGCAAGAATCGTTAAGAGACTTGAAGTTGTTGAGGCATTCAGGGAATCAGGAAATAAGCCTGAATGGATGATACTTGATGTCGTTCCGGTAATACCACCGGATTTAAGACCTATGGTTCAGCTTGATGGCGGCAGATTCGCAACATCAGACTTAAACGATTTATATAGAAGAATTATCAACAGAAATAACCGTCTTGCAAGACTTATGGAACTTGGAGCACCTGAAATCATTATCCGTAATGAAAAAAGAATGCTTCAGGAAGCAGTTGATGCATTGATTGATAACGGTAGAAGAGGACGTCCCGTAACAGGACCGGGTAACAGAGCACTTAAGTCTTTATCAGATATGTTAAAAGGTAAACAGGGCCGTTTCCGTCAGAATCTTCTTGGTAAGCGTGTTGACTACTCTGGACGTTCGGTTATCGTAGTAGGACCGGAACTTAAGATTTACCAGTGTGGCCTTCCAAAAGAAATGGCAATCGAACTTTTCAAACCATTCGTTATGAAAGAACTTGTATCAAGCGGTTATTGCCCAAATGTAAAGGGTGCTAAGAAAAAAGTTGAAAAGTTAGAGACAGAAGTATGGGATGTATTAGAGGATGTAATTAAAGAACATCCGGTTATGCTTAACCGTGCTCCTACACTCCATAGACTTGGTATTCAGGCATTTGAACCAATACTTGTAGAGGGTAAGGCTATTAAGCTTCATCCACTTGTATGTACAGCGTTCAACGCCGATTTCGACGGTGACCAGATGGCGGTACATCTTCCATTGTCAGTAGAAGCACAGGCAGAGTGCAGATTCCTTCTTCTCTCGCCTAATAACCTCTTAAAACCATCAGATGGTGGTCCTGTAGCCGTTCCTTCACAGGATATGGTTCTCGGTATTTATTACCTTACACAGGAAAGACCGGGAGCACTTGGAGAAGGCAAATCATTCAAGAGTGTTAATGAAGCAATTCTTGCTTATGAGAACGGAATTATTACATTACATTCAAAAATCAATGTAAGAGTAACTAAGACATTGGAAGACGGAACAGTTAAGAGTGATGTTATTAACTCTACATTAGGAAGATTCCTCTTTAATGAAATCATTCCTCAGGATCTTGGATTTGTAGACAGAAGTATTCCTGAAAATGAATGTAAGCTTGAAGTTGATTTCCTTGTAAGAAAGAAAGAATTAAAGAAGATACTTGAAAAAGTAATTAATACACATGGTGCCACAAAGACAGCTGAAGTACTTGACCTTATTAAGTCAACAGGTTACAAGTATTCTACAAGAGCATCCATGACAGTATCAATTTCAGATATGACAGTTCCTGCACAGAAGAAAGATATGCTTGCAGAAGCTGAGGCAACAGTTGATAAGATTATGAAGAACTTCAGAAGAGGTCTTATTACTGAAGAAGAAAGATATAAAGAAGTAGTAGCAACATGGTTTGATACCGATGCGAAACTTACTGATGCACTTATTTCCGGACTTGACAAGTATAACAACATCTTTATGATGGCTGACTCAGGTGCCCGTGGTTCTAACCAGCAGATTAAGCAGTTAGCAGGTATGCGTGGACTTATGGCAGATACATCAGGTAGAACTATCGAACTTCCAATCAAGTCAAACTTCCGTGAAGGTCTTGATGTTCTGGAATATTTCATTTCTGCCCATGGTGCCAGAAAGGGTCTTTCAGATACCGCATTAAGAACAGCCGATTCAGGATACCTCACAAGACGTCTTGTTGATGTATCCCAGGAGCTTATTATCAGAGAAGTTGACTGCTCAGAAGGCAAAGAAATTCCGGGAATGGTAGTTAAAGCATTTATGGAAGGCCAGGAAGTAATTGAAGGATTGAAGGATAGAATCACAGGAAGATATCTTGCTGAAGATATCGAAGATCCTGAAACCGGGGAAATCCTCATTAAGAAGAATCATATGATTACTCCTAAGAGAGCAGAAATTATTGAAAAGCTCGGACTTAAAGAAGTTAAGATAAGAACAGTTCTTTCATGTAAGTCACACCTTGGTGTTTGTGCTAAATGTTATGGTGCCAATATGGCAACAGGACAACAGGTACAGGTCGGTGAAGCAGTCGGCATCATTGCTGCCCAGTCAATCGGTGAACCTGGTACACAGCTTACCATGAGAACATTCCATGCCGGTGGTGTTGCCGGTGATGATATCACACAGGGTCTTCCTAGAGTAGAAGAACTTTTTGAAGCAAGAAAGCCAAAGGGACTTGCAATTATTGCAGAATTCGGTGGCGTTGCCAAGATTGTTGATACTAAGAAGAAACGTGAAGTTGTTGTCACAGATCCAATGACAGGTAATGTTAAGAATTATCTTATACCTTATGGTTCAAGAATTAAGATTGTTGATGGACAGGTACTTGAAGCCGGTGATGAGCTTACAGAAGGTAGTGTTAACCCACATGATATCCTTAAGATTAAGGGTGTAAGAGCGGTTCAGGATTATATGCTTCGTGAAGTACAGCGTGTATACAGACTTCAGGGTGTTGAAATTAACGATAAGCATATTGAAGTAATTGTAAGACAGATGCTCAAGAAGATTAAAATCGAAAATCCTGGTGATTCTGAATATCTTTCAGGAGTAACAGTTGACGTACTTGACTTCAATGAAATGAACGAAAAACTTGCTGAACAGAAGCTTGAACCTGCAGAAGGAACACAGATTATGTTAGGTATTACAAAGGCAGCTCTTGCTACCAACTCATTCCTTTCAGCTGCATCTTTCCAGGAAACAACAAAGGTTCTTACCGAAGCAGCAATTAACGGTAAGGTAGACCCACTTATCGGTCTTAAAGAAAACGTTCTTATCGGTAAACTTATTCCTGCAGGTACAGGTATGAAGAGATACAGAGATGTAAGACTTGACTCTGATGAGAGCAGTGAAGAAGAACTTTCTTTTGAGGAAGATTTTGAAGGTGAAGACATTGCTGAAAATACAGACAATTCACCTGAAGAAACAGCAGAAACTTCAGAAAGCACAGATAATGTAGCAGAAGAAACCACAGAAGAAGTTAATACAGAAGAATAAAACTTTAAATCATATAAATTTACCTGTTGACAACAGATAAATTAACATTTATAATAAGCCGTGCGTGCAATGTAGCATGGCTTATTTTTGTGCGCAAATGAGAGAATTTGAATAATCAGATTCGCAACCAAGGAAATTTATTTATCAGGAGGTGAAAAAGAATGCCTACATTTAACCAGTTAGTAAGAAAGGGAAGACAGACATCTGTTAAGAAGTCAACAGCTCCAGCTCTTTTAAAGAGTTACAACTCACTTCAGAAGAAAGCTATCGATACAGCTTCTCCACAGAAGAGAGGTGTTTGTACAGCAGTTAAGACTAAGACCCCTAAGAAACCTAACTCAGCTCTTAGAAAAATTGCCAGAGTTCGTCTTTCTAACGGTATTGAAGTAACAAGCTACATTCCAGGTGAAGGACATAACCTTCAGGAACATAGCGTTGTTCTTGTAAGAGGTGGCAGGGTAAAAGACTTACCAGGTACAAGATATCATATCGTAAGAGGAACACTCGATACAGCAGGTGTTGCTAAGAGAAGACAGGCGCGTTCAAAATACGGCGCTAAGAGACCTAAAGACGCAAAATAATATTCACTTAATTGTCAGATTGGTTTAAGTGCCGGATAGATATATTTCCTGTAGGTTGCAGGACATAAGATATACCGAGCGCGAACACATAGACACATGTGAGTACCTATGAATTAATTAAATTATGTTAAGGAGGGAAGAACCGTGCCACGTAAAGGACATACTCAGCATAGAGATGTATTAGCAGATCCAATGTACAACAGCAAGGTTGTAACAAAACTTATCAACAATATTATGTTAGACGGTAAGAAATCTACAGCTCAGAAGATTGTATATGGAGCATTCAATAAAGTTGAAGAAAAATCAGGTAAGCCAGCTCTCGAGGTATTTGAAGAAGCTATGAACAATGTAATGCCAGTACTTGAAGTTAAAGCAAGACGTATTGGTGGTGCTACTTACCAGGTACCTATCGAAGTAAGAGCAGAGAGAAGACAGGCTCTCGGACTTCGTTGGTTGACAACTTTCTCACGCGCAAGAGGCGAGAAGACTATGGAAGAAAGACTTGCCGGCGAAATTATGGATGCATCTAATAATACAGGTGCATCAGTAAAGAGAAAAGAAGATATGCACAAAATGGCAGAAGCAAACAAGGCTTTCGCACATTACAGATTCTAATTTTTATGAAATATATTCTGCAGCGTAACTTTCCGCTGTGGAATTACTAACCAAAATAAGGAGGAAAATACCTTGGCTGGAAGAGAATATCCATTAGAGAGAACCAGAAATATCGGTATTATGGCTCATATTGATGCTGGTAAGACAACATTAACAGAGCGTATCTTATATTATACCGGTGTTAACTATAAGATTGGTGATACTCATGAAGGAACAGCTACAATGGACTGGATGGAACAGGAACAGGAACGTGGTATTACAATCACATCTGCTGCTACAACATGCCATTGGACTTTAGAGGATCATCATAAACCAATGCCAGGTGCGTTAGAACATCGTATCAACATCATTGATACTCCGGGCCACGTAGACTTTACAGTTGAAGTTGAACGTTCACTCAGAGTTCTTGATGGCGCAGTAGGTGTATTCGATGCTAAGGCAGGTGTAGAACCTCAGTCTGAAAACGTTTGGAGACAGGCTGATACCTACAATGTACCTCGTATGGCATTCATCAATAAGATGGATAAAATGGGTGCAGACTTTTTCTATTCTGTTCAGACAATCATTGATCGTCTTGGAAAGAATGCAATTCCTGTACAGATTCCAATTGGACAGGAAGATGATTTTAAGGGCTTAATCGACTTATTTGAGATGGAAGCTTATTATTACAAAGATGACAAGGGTGAAGACATCGAGATTACAGCAATTCCTGATGACTTAAAAGACCTTGCAAATAAATGGAGAGATAACCTCGTTGAGAAAATCTGCGAATTAGATGATGATTTAATGATGATGTATCTTGAGGGAGAGACTCCTTCTAAAGAGCAGTTAAAGGCAGTTCTCCGTAGGGGAACAATTGCCAGTGAAGCAGTTCCTGTATTCTGTGGTTCAGCATACAAGAACAAGGGTGTTCAGAAGTTATTAGACGGTGTTATTGAATACATGCCAGCTCCAACAGACGTTCCTGATATCACAGGTACAGATATGGAAGGCAATGAAGTAACAAGACCATCTTCAGATGACGCTCCATTTGCTGCTTTAGCATTTAAGATTATGGCTGACCCATTCGTTGGTAAGCTTGCATTCTTCAGAGTATACTCTGGTACATGTAACTCAGGTTCATATGTATTAAATGCATCAAAGGATAAAAAAGAACGTATTGGACGTATCGTACAGATGCATGCCAATAAGCGTACAGAAATAGATAAAGTGTATTCAGGAGATATCGCTGCTGCTGTAGGTTTCAAATTTACAACAACCGGTGATACAATCTGTGATGAACAGCATCCTGTAATCCTTGAATCTATGGAATTCCCAGAACCTGTTATCGAGCTCGCAATCGAGCCTAAGACAAAGAACGATCAGGGTAAGATGGGTGAAGCTTTAGCAAAACTTGCTGAAGAAGATCCAACATTCAAAGCTCATACAGATCAGGAAACAGGTCAGACAATTATTGCCGGAATGGGTGAGTTACATCTTGAAGTTATCGTAGACCGTCTTCTTCGTGAATTTAAGGTTGAAGCTAACGTAGGTGCCCCACAGGTAGCATATAAGGAAACAATCACAAAACCTGTTGATGTTGACAGCAAGTATGCTAAACAGTCAGGTGGTCGTGGACAGTACGGACACTGTAAAGTTAAATTTGAGCCTATGGATCCAAACGGTGAAGAAACATTCAAGTTCGTATCTACTGTAGTAGGTGGTGCTATTCCTAAGGAATACATTCCATCTGTTGGAGAAGGTATTGAAGAAGCTACTAAAGCAGGTATCCTTGCAGGTTTCCCTGTACTTGGTGTATCAGCTAACGTATACGATGGTTCTTACCATGAAGTCGATTCATCAGAAATGGCATTCCACATTGCTGGATCTATGGCATTCAAGGAAGCTATGCAGAAGGCTAATCCTGTTCTCCTTGAGCCTATCATGAAAGTTGAAGTTACAATGCCTGAAGAATATATGGGCGATGTAATCGGAAGCTTAAATGCTAAGCGTGGACAGATCCAGAGCATGGATGACATCGGTGGCGGTAAGATGGTAACAGCATTAGTTCCACTTGCTGAAATGTTCGGATATTCAACAGAACTCCGTTCATCTACACAGGGTCGTGGTAACTACTCAATGTTCTTCCAGAAATATGAGCAGGTACCTAAGAATGTACAGGATAAAGTAATCGCTGCAAGAGCAAAATAAATATTGAAAAAATTTCTTTTATGAAATATAATTAAAAAAGCTTATAAAAAAAGACAACCCGGAAGAGGGAAAATTTAAGGAGGATTTTTTTAAAATGGCTAAAGCTAAATTTGAAAGAACTAAACCACATTGTAACATTGGTACAATCGGACACGTTGACCATGGTAAAACAACTTTAACAGCTGCTATCACTAAGACTCTTAATGCTAGACTTGGTACAGGTGAAGCTGTTGCATTCGAAAATATCGATAAGGCTCCAGAAGAAAGAGAAAGAGGAATCACAATTTCTACTGCTCACGTTGAATATGAGACAGAGAGAAGACATTATGCACACGTTGACTGCCCAGGCCATGCTGACTATGTAAAGAACATGATCACTGGTGCTGCTCAGATGGATGGCGCTATCCTCGTTGTTGCTGCTACTGATGGTGTTATGGCACAGACAAAGGAACATATCCTTCTTGCTCGTCAGGTTGGTGTTCCATATATCGTTGTATTCCTTAACAAGTGCGATATGGTTGATGATGAAGAACTTATCGAATTAGTTGAAATGGAAGTTACAGAACAGCTTGAAGAATATGGATTCAAAGGTTGTCCAATCATTAAGGGTTCAGCTCTTAAAGCACTTGAAGATCCTTTCAGTGAATGGGGTGATAAGATTCTTGAACTTATGCACACAGTTGATGAATATATCCCAGATCCTGTAAGAGATACAGATAAGCCATTCCTTATGCCAGTAGAAGACGTATTCACAATCACAGGTCGTGGTACTGTTGCTACAGGTAGAGTAGAAAGAGGAACACTTCACCTTAATGATGAACTTGAAATCCTTGGTGTTAAGGAAGATGTTCTTAAGACAGTTGTTACTGGTATCGAAATGTTCAGAAAACAGCTTGATGAAGCTATGGCTGGTGATAACATCGGAGCTCTTCTCCGTGGTGTTAACCGTGACCAGATCGTTCGTGGACAGGTACTTGCAAAACCAGGTACAGTTACATGTCATAGAAAATTTACTGCTCAGGTTTACGTTTTAACAAAAGATGAAGGTGGACGTCATACTCCATTCTTCAACAACTATCGTCCACAGTTCTACTTCAGAACAACAGACGTAACAGGTGTTTGCGAACTTCCAGCTGGAACAGAAATGTGCATGCCTGGTGATAACGTAGAAATGACAATCGAACTCATCCATCCAATCGCTATGGAACAGGGTCTTACATTCGCTATCCGTGAAGGTGGTAGAACAGTAGGTTCAGGAAGAGTTGCAACAATTATCGAATAATCTTTGATTTAGTATCATAGAAACTTAAATACAAGCCGCAATTCCTCATTTTATGAGGAGTTGCGGTTTTTTAACAAGAATGAATCTGACAAATCGGGATTTAGTAGTAAAGGAGTTAAAAATGGGATTTTGGATCTTTATGTTGATTATGGATTTGCTTCTTCCATTTACGATGATTGGCTTTGGAAGATATTTTATGAAAAAGGCTCCCAAGGAAATAAATTCATTATTTGGATACCGGACTTCGATGTCTATGAAGAACAAAGATACATGGGAATTTGCTCATAAATATT